>Ga0153917_1000019_pt1 | contig 201752 bp, 187 predicted proteins | sample TSFL001MetaG_FD_104695 | JGI IMG/M metagenome (GOLD analysis project Ga0153917, IMG submission 104695) | Attine ant fungus gardens microbial communities from Florida, USA - TSFL001 MetaG | ecosystem: Host-associated > Fungi > Mycelium > Unclassified | place: USA: Florida, Paynes Creek Historic... | reverse complement strand
GATCTTGCGCAGGATACGGCGCATGATCTTGCCCGAACGAGTCTTTGGCAGGCCGGGCGCGAACTGGATCTTGTCGGGCGAGGCAATCGGGCCGATCTCCTTGCGCACCCAGGTTACAAGATCCTTGCGCAGATCCTCGGAGGCGGTCTCGCCCGCCATCAGGGTAACATAGGCATAGATGCCCTGGCCCTTGATATCGTGTGGATAGCCGACGACCGCGGCTTCCGAGACCTTGGCGTGGGCGACGAGCGCGGATTCGACCTCCGCCGTGCCCATGCGGTGGCCGGAGACGTTGATGACGTCGTCGACGCGGCCGGTGATCCAGTAATAGCCGTCCTCGTCGCGCCGGCAGCCGTCGCCGGTGAAGTATTTTCCGGGATAGGTGGAGAAATAGGCCTGCTCGAAGCGGTCGTGGTCACCCAGCAGCGTGCGCATCTGGCCGGGCCAGCTGTCGGCAATGACGAGGTGGCCGTCCGCGGCCCCCTCCAGAACGCCGCCTTCCGCATCAACAAGTTGCGGCCTGACGCCGAAGAAGGGCTTGCTGGCCGAACCGGGCTTCAGGTCGGTGGCACCGGGTAGCGGCGTGATCAGGATGCCGCCGGTCTCGGTCTGCCACCAGGTATCGACGATCGGGCAGCGACCATCACCGACGACACGGTGATACCATTCCCAGGCTTCCGGGTTGATCGGCTCGCCGACCGAGCCGAGCAGGCGCAGCGACGTGCGGGACGACGCGCGCACCGCTTCCTCCCCCGCGCCCATGAGCGAGCGGATGGCCGTCGGCGCGGTGTAGAAGGTGTTGACCTGGTGCTTGTCGATGACGTCCCAGAAGCGCGAGACCGTCGGATAGGAGGGGATACCCTCGAACATCAGCGTCGTCGCGCCGTTGGCGAGCGGGCCGTAGACGATGTAGCTGTGGCCGGTGACCCACCCGACATCGGCCGTGCACCAGTAGATATCGCCGTCGTGGTAGTCGAAGACATATTGGTGCGTCATCGAGGCATAGACGAGATAGCCGCCAGTGGTGTGCACGACGCCCTTCGGCTTGCCGGTGGAGCCGGACGTGTAGAGCACGAAGAGCGGCGCTTCCGCTTCCATTTCCTCAGGCGGGCAATCGCCGGGAACGGTTTGCGCCAGGTCGTCGTAATAGTGGTCCCGCCCCTCCTGCATCGCGACCGATGCGCCGGTGCGCTTCACCACGACGACGCTCGCGGCATTGCCGCCGAACTTTGCCAGCGCAGCATCGACATTAGCCTTCAGTGGCACGGCGCGCCCGCCGCGCAGCCCCTGGTCGGCCGTAACGACGACCGCGCTTCCGGCATCAGCGATGCGGCTTGCCAGGCTATCGGGCGAGAAGCCGCCGAAGACGATGGAATGCACCGCGCCGATGCGGGCGCAGGCCAGCATCGCATAAGCCGCTTCCGGGATCATCGGCAGGTAGAGGGTGACGCAATCGCCCTTCTTGACGCCCTGCGCCTTCAGGACATTCGCCCATCGCATCACATGGGCGTGCAGCTCACGATAGGTGATCCTCGCATCGTCCTTGGGATCGTCGCCTTCCCAGATGATCGCGACCTGGTCGGCCCGCTCGGGCAGATGCCGGTCGATGCAGTTGTAGGAGACGTTGGTGGTACCGTCCTCGAACCATTTGATCGAGACGTTTCCGGGCATAAACGAGGTGTTCTTGACGGTGCCATACGGTTTGAACCAGTGGATGCGCTGACCGTGCTCGCCCCAGAATGTGGCCGGATCGGCGATCGAGGCCGCATACATTTCCTCATGGCGCTCCGCGTCGACGATTGCGCGTTCGGCCCATTCCTTCGAAACCGGATAGGCGCTTGCCGCCTGTTTGTTGCCGCTCATTGTCATCGTCCCTCCCAGAACGCGTCCCAGCTTCACCGCCCCCTCACCTCGACGGTGGAGGATCGCCCATCAAAAATTTGCGCACGACCTCGATCTGGTGCGGCTCGAAGAGCGGGGGCACATGGCCGCACTCCTCGAAGCGGACCACCGACGCGTTCGGATTGCGCGCGATCATCTCGTCGGTAAGCTGACGGGTCAGAAGGTCGGACTGGACGCCGTGCAGGATCAGGATTGGAACGGGGATCTCGTCCCAGAACTTCCAGATATTAAGCGAGGCGAACCACGAATTGCGGAAGGCCTTGCCGATGTTCTTGTCGCAAAGCGTCAGGAAGACGTTCTCCTCGTCGCTCCAGGTTACGCTATGCTCAGTGATGAGCCGCCACTGGGCATCCGTCAGGTCCCCATAGGGCGCGAGGATCTCGCGGAAATAGGCTTCCGCCTCATCGAAAGTCGGGAAGGCCTCCGGCATTTCGCGCAAATACTGGCCGATGCGCACCAGGCCAGTCGAGGCGACATAGGGGCCGATATCGTTGACGACCAGCCGACGGATCGGCGAGCCGGGCATGCCGGCAAGGATGATGCCGATCAGCCCGCCGAGCGAGGTGCCGACCCAGTCGACCTGCTTCACGCCGAGCCTTGCGATCAGCGCGTTCATGTCGGCGCAATATTGCGGCAGGGCATATTCGTCGGGATCGTCGAGCCACTGGCTGCGCCCGCGCCCCGGCAGGTCCGGGCAGACTACCCGGCGTCCGCGCGATCTGAGGTCCGCGGCCAGAAGATCGAAATCCCGTCCCTGCCGCGTCAGGCCATGCACGCAGATCACCGGCGTCTCATCGTCCACCGATCCCCAGTCGACATAGGAAAGACGATGGAAAGAGGACGCGGACAAGCCGACGATCGATCCCTGGCGTTCCGGCTGCAGCCGGCTCGGCTTCGAGACTCCTCGCCTCTTCTTGACGATATGATCCATGCATCCCCTCAACTCTCATGCAACCGTTCTTCGGCGGACGGACTAGCTTCACGAGTCCTTGCGCGGCGTTGCTGCCATGCGGAATTCTTCGAAGCTGTCGCTCATCCGCTTCCTGGAGATGGCGAAGGCGCCCTCGCCCGCTTTCGCCGCGAGCTCGGTGATCTCGCGCGAGCCAGTCAGCGCCTCCTCGAAGGCCCGCTTGGCCAGCTCGGCGCGCGAGACATCGTTAAGCTTGGCGTCGGAGAACATCGACAGGAGCTGCGAGGATGCGCTGCGGAACAGCTCGAGCTGCTTCGCGGCGACATCGTAGGCGCCCTTATTGACCGCTTCGGCGGTCTGGACGAGCGCCTCGATATTCTTGTGCTGCTCCTCGACCAGCCTGGTCGGGTCGATGCCGGGCATCTTGAACTTGGCGAGCATATCGTTGATCTGGTTGGTCAGCGTCTGGATATCCGGGTTCTGCGATGCGGGCATGGATGGCTCCTCTAGAATGAAACGACGGTCGGCCTCTCAGGAGGCGTCGGATGATACGGAGGTGTCCGGGCGACGAGCGCCGTCGAGGACATATCCGGTGGCTTCGTGCGGGTTTTCGAAGACATGCGGGGCGACATCGCGCTCGGCCAACGCCGCACCGAGTTTCAGGCGCAGAAAGGCGCTCGTTGTGTAGCGCGAGACATGGTCGTAGCAGCGTCGCTCGACCTCGGCCGCCATGGTGAACCAGGCGTCGCTGAGATAGGAGGCGATGTCGATCGCATCGTAGTTGATGACCGCCGAGAAGCGGTGACCGAGCCGCTTGTGCAGAGCGAAGACTGCATCGCGCACTGCCTCGACGTCGGTGCTGGTGTGCACGCTATAGCCGTCGAGGTTGAAGAACAGGGTGTTGCGCTCGGCATCGAACTCCAAGCGTTCGGAGAGCGGCCGTTCCAGCAGCAGCTTGTCAAGATTCATCGGACCATCGCCGAAGATTACGGCCGCCATCTCGCGCGGCTTGCGGATGATCGGACGGAATTTCATATGAGCGAGGATATCGCGCTCGACATCGATGCCCGGTGCGACCTCGGTCAGTTCCAACCCGTCGGGGGTCAGCGAGAAGACGCAACGCTCGGTGACGAACAGCACGGACTGCCGCGCCTCGCGGGCGAACCGTCCGGAAAAGGTGATCTGCTCGACCGCGCCGATGAACTTCGACTGCCGGCCTTCTTGCAGGATGGAGAGTTTGCCATCTCGAACTTCCGTGCGTAGGCCGCCTGCCCTGAAGGTGCCGCAGAAGACAAGCCGGCGGGCATTCTGCGAGATGTTGATGAAGCCGCCGGCGCCGGCAAGCCGGCCACCGAACATGCTGACATTGACGTTGCCCTCCGCATCGACCTGCGCGAGGCCGAGGCAGGCGAGGTCAAGGCCGCCGCCGTCGTAGAAGTCGAACATCTGGTTCTGGTCGATGATCGCTTCGGCGTTGACCGCCGCCCCGAAATCCAGCCCGCCCTGCGGGATGCCGCCGATGATGCCCGGTTCGGCCGTCAGGGTGAGGAAGTTGATGATCTTCTCCTCGGTCGCGACGGCGGCGACGCCTTCCGGCATGCCGATGCCGAGATTGACGACGCCGCCCATCGGCAGCTCGAAGGCGCAGCGCCGGGCGATCACCTTGCGCTCGTCCAGCACCATGGCGGCGGCCCGATCCGGCGGCGCGCGGAACTCGCCGGAGAAGGCGCCGTTATACTGGGTGGCGTAGGTCTGGGCGTGGTGCTCCGGTTCGGCGACGACGACGCAATCGACGAGAGCGCCCGGAATGCGCACATGGCGCGGATTGAGCGAGCCGGCGGCGGCAATGCGCTCCACCTGCACGATGACGAAGCCCTTGCAGTTCTTGGCGGCCATGGCGAGCGACAGGTTGTCGAGCGTCAGCGCTTCCTTCTCCATCGTCACGTTGCCGAACGGATCGGCCGTCGTGCCACGCAGGATGGCGACATGAATCGGGAAGGTCTTATAGAACAGCCACGGCTCGCCCTCGATCTCCATCAGTTCGACGAGGTCTTCCGTGGTGTTGGCGTTGATCTTGCCGCCGCCGTTGCGCGGATCGACGAAAGTACCGAGCCCAACCTTGGACATCAGCCCGGCCTTGCGGCCGGCGATCTGCCGGAAGAGATGGGAGACGCAGCCGAGCGGCAGGTTGTAGGCTTCGCATTCGCCGCTGACGGCCTTTTCCGCGAGCTTCGGGATCAGCCCGAAATGCCCGCCGACGAGGCGCTTGACCATGCCGTCATGGGCAAGGCGGTTGAGGCCCTTGTCCCGGCCGTCGCCGGGGGCCGCGGCGAAGACAAGACTGAGGTCGCGCGGCTCGCCGGTTTCGAGGAAGCGCGTCTCGATGGCCGAGATCACCGCATCCGGCGTGCCGACGCCGACGAAGCCGGAACTGGCGATGGTATCGCCAGACCGGATGATGGCGACGGCATCCCTGGCTGAAACGATCTTGTCGCGCATCGCTATCCCCTCACTTATCCCGCGCCTGGAGCCATTCGGCGATGCTCTTGGTGAGCGCGCCCTGGGACTTGCTCGAGACGAACAGGCCGACATGCCCGCCGGGCAAAGGGATCTCCGTATAGTCGGTGCTGCCGACCTTCTTGCCGAGCGCCTTGGAGCAGGTCGGCGGGATGATGTGGTCGTCGAGCGCGAAGATGTTGAGCACCGGCACGGTGATGGACTTGAGGTCGACGACGCGGCCCGAAAGCTCGAACTTGCCCTCCACCAGGCGGTTCTCCTGATAGAGCTCCTTCAGCCATTGCCGGCCCGCCGCGCCCGGATGGTCCGGCCTGTCGGCCAGCCATTTCTCCATGCGCAGGAAGTTCATCATCCGGTCACGGTCACCGACGATGTCGATCAGGTCGACATTGTATTTGGTCAGCGAGCGCATCGGCGTCATCAGCGAGAAGATCGAGCTCATGAACTCGCCGGGAATGACGCCGAGCGCATCGACCATGCGGTCGACGTCTTCAGGCGCCAGCGAACGCGTCCAGATGTTGAGGAAGCCGTGATGGGCCGCCGGATCGTCGACATCGGCGTGGAAATCGATCGGCGTGATGGTCACGACGAGGTTCTTCACCTTCTCCGGATGCAGCGCCGCATAGCAGGAGGTGAAGACGCCGCCCTCGCAGATGCCGAGCAGCGTGACCTTGTCATGGCCCGTCTCGCGGCAGATCCGGTGCACGGCCTCGTGAATGTAGTCGTCGACATAATCGTCGATGGTCAACCAGCGCTCGGCGCGGCCGGGCTGGCCCCAGTCGATGAGCCAGAGATCGATGCCCTTGCCGAGCAGGCTGCGCACCAGCGACCGGTCGGCCTGGAGGTCGGCCATGGTATAGCGGCCGATCAGCCCGTAGACGATGAGGACGGGCGTCTCGACGGTGCGCTCGGCGGTCGGCTCATAGCGGAACAGCTCCACCTTGTCACGGCGCAGCACCAGCGTCTTCGGCGTCGCGCCGACATCGACATCCTCGTCACGAATGCCGGCGAGCACATCGGCGCCCTTCTGGAACTTGCCGATATTGTCGGTCATGTCCTTGAGGAAGCTGTTGAAGGCGTTGTCTCTCGCGTCGGTCATGGCTCATTCCCTGACTGCTTGGCCGAAGGCGTCGTCGCAGCATCTCGCTGCGCCCGGATGTTCGTGCGCAGCTCCCGCCGAAGTTCCGTGACCTGTTTCGTCAGCTCGTCGAAATCCTGCTGAGTGGGCGTGCCGAACAGTTTACCGATGCTGTCGGCCATCTCCTGCTGGCGCGTACGCAGCTCCAGCGCGGCGCGCAGCAATTCGCGCTGCGCGGTGAGGAACTCCTCCGACCGCTGGTTCCTGATCATTTCCTCGTTGGCGATGGCACTCCAGGCGGAGAAGGCCTTGCGCCAGTCGAAGTCCGCGGCAGCCGCGTCCTTCGTCTCGCCAGCGGAGGCACTGTAGCGCTCGTAAGCCCGGTTCCAGGGAACGGAGGCGACCGCATGATAGGCCGCCATGCGCTGGCGCACCTCCATCCAGGCGGCCATAAGCGCATAGACCTGCCGGTCGAGGTTCCACATGTCGGCAAGGCGCGGACCTTCCACCATGCGCTTGATGGCTTCCGATATCTCGCCGCCCTGCGCGGCGGCGAAAAGGCTGCTGTCGGCCGCGCGCGTCGTCAAGAAGGGCATCATCGAGCTGGAGAACATCTTTCCAACCTCGCCTGCCTGCTCCATGTTTGTGCGCCACATATCCGTCATGCGCAGCAGCATCTGCGAGAATTCCGGTTGGTCGTCTACGGTCATGAGCCTTTCCCCTTATGCGACGGGCTGGCGGTGGCCGGCAAAGGAGCGCTCATAGATCGCCAGCACCTGGTCGTAGTCGACCTCCCGGGGGTTGTTGACGAGCAGGCGCGTCTGCTTCATCGCATCCTCCGCGAGCTTCGGAAGATCGGTCTCGGCGATGCCGACGGCGGAGAGCGTGTTGGGAACTTCGCAGTCCCGGCAGATCGCCGTGATCTCGTCGATGAACGCAGCGGAAGCTCCGGCTACCGAACTGATGAAATGGCCGGGTTTGACCGTCTCCAGCAGTTCAGCATAGAGCTGCTCCGCAGCCCGGCGGTTGAAGTCCAAGACGTGCGGAAGGACCAGTGCGTTCGACAGGCCATGAGGAACATGGAAGCGCGCACCGACCGGATAGGCCAATGCATGCACCGCGGCGACGGGCGAGTTGGCAAAAGCCATCCCGGCCAGCATCGATCCCAGCAGCATTTGCGAGCGCGCTTCCAGATCAGCGCCGTTCTTGTAGACCTTGCGGATGTTCGCCGACAGCAGTTCGAGCGCCTTGCGCGCAAGCTGGTCCGACATCGGATTCTTCTTGATCTTGCTGGTATAGGCTTCGATCGCATGAACCATCGCGTCGATGCCGGTGGCCGCGGTGACATGCGCCGGCAGGCCGAGCGTCAGCTCGGGATCGAGGATCGCCCAGTCGGGAATAAGGCGCGGCGAAACCACCCCCTTCTTCTCCTTGGTCGGGGTGGTGACGATAGCAATCGGCGTCACTTCCGATCCCGTACCCGCGGTCGTCGGGACGAGCAACAGCGGCAGGCGCTCGCCCTTGGCGAGACCGACACCATAGATGTCATCGAGCTTGTCGGGCGTTTTTGCGAGATAGGCCACCAGCTTGGCGGTATCGAGCGCACTGCCGCCGCCGATCGAGACGACCGCATCGACGCCTTGCCCCCGGCAAAGTTCGGCCGCCGCCTCGATGACATGCGACGGCGGATCGGCGAGCACGTCGTCAAATACGGTGATGGCGATGCCGGCCGCGGCCATCGCTGCCTCGGCGCTTTCGGTCAGTCCCGCGTTTCGGACACCCTTGTCCGTGACCAGCATCACATGCTTTGTGCCGTAAGCTCCAACGAGATCAGCGATCTTCTTCGATGCACCGACCTCGAAAAGAATGTTGGAGGGTGCCTGGAAGGTAAAAGATTTCATGGAGTCATCCTCGATTGTTGCCGCTTCAATGGGGAAGCGGTCTATTTCCAGTTCAGAAGGCGTGAGGTCTTGCCGATACCCGGATTGAAGGCGTTCGTCGGGTCGAGATTTCGATAGAAATCGGTCAGGCATTCTTCGGCGTAGTATTGGTGCCCGACATTATGCTCGGCGGGGTATTTCGCACCTCTCGCCCGGAGCAGGGACAGGATTGCGTCCTTGACGGCATCGCAATCCTCTCCTTTCTTCACCAGGTACTCCTGATGAAGGACGTGGCAGAAGAAGTGGCCGCAATACATCTTGCGCTCGATCTTGTCCTCGATGTCGGCAGGCAGGCGCTCGAACCAGTCAAGTGTGTTGCGCGGCAGCGCTATGTCGAGCGCGACGATATCCTCGACCGTCTTCGGATTTACCGCCCGATAGCGCACGACCGAACCACCGACTGCGAAGCGATTGAGGAATGCGGCGCCGCCTTCCTTCTTCGTGCATTCGATATAAGCGCCGTGCTGGCTTGGAAGGCGGCCTGCAAGGTAGGTACGCGCCTCCTCGATGCCGGCGTCGCCCATCTTCAACAGCAGATGATGTTCGTAGGTGTCCCGGAACTTATTCAAGCGCCGCGGCAGGTGATCCGGCCACAGACCCGTCACGATCTGCAGCAAACGGTCGCTAACCGCTCCGCCCAAGCCGAGCTTTTCGGTGATCCCGTCGAACCGGCTCTTCATCGCGAAAGCGAGCGGCACGCGATCCGTACCGAGGGCCTGGATGAAGAGGAAGAGATCTTTGCCGTAGCGCCGGCTGAGGTCGTAAGCGGTCCGATGCATGTATTCGCCGGCAATGGGGAGATTGTCGAACCGCTCCAGTATGTCCCTGCGGATGCTTTCGAGTTCGGCGGCGTCGTTCGTCCCGATGTAGAAGACCTGGGTCTCCTTTTCGGCAGGGAAAGTATCCAGACGCAGTGCGAACACCGCGAGCTTGCCGGCGGAACCGGAGGCTTCGTAAAGCCGCCTCGGGTCGGCGTTGAACCGGGCCGGCGTGCTCGAAGCGATGTCCCGGACATGGTTGCAATATTCGTGATCGGACGCGTAGCGATCCGGCGAAGGAGCAATGATCGCCCCGTCGAGCCTCCCTCGGTCCAGCCGCCCGAGAATCTCTTCTTCCGTCTCGCCGAGATCGACACCCAGATGGTTCACGAGCTTGAGGTCACCATTCGCGCCGATGGCGGCAAACAGGGCGAGCTGCGTGAATGCAGGTCCGCGCCGGATCAGCGAACCGCCGGAATTGTTGCACACACCCCCCGTGACCGAAGCGCCGATGCAGGAAGAGCCGATGACGGAATGCGGCTCGCGGCCGATGGGGCGGAGGGTCTTTTCGAGTTGGTCCAGCGTGACGCCCGGCTGGGATACGACCTGCGTCCCGCCGTTGATAATATCGAGACGGCGCAGGCGCAGGGTGTTGATGACGACGACGGGACGGTCGTAGCCTTCGGGAACCGGAGTCGAGCCGCCTGTCAATCCTGTATTGGCGGCCTGGCAGATAATGATCGTGCCGGCGGCGTGGCACGCCTGCAGGGAACGCCACATTTCAACCAGGGTGCCGGGCTGCACGACCGCGACGGCATCACCGCCGCCATACCGGTATCCTTGGCAAAATCTGCGCATTTCAGTCGCGCCGGTCAGCACATGGCGCTTACCAACGATGGTCCGGAGCGTTTCGACGAGTTGAGACATAGCAGTGGATTCCGGGCGTCAACAAGCATCACCATCGAGACCGTAAGGCCGATAGCGCGCATTTCCTGCTGCTTCCCGGATGCCGACAACGGCAACCGGGGTATTAAGCAGTTCGATTAGGCGAAGTAGCGGACGCGGATCGCGTCGATTGCGACGGCAATGAAGATCATGAAGCCGCCGATCATCCCGACATAGAACGAGGGGATATTGATGATCGCGAGGCCAACCTGAATGACGGTGAGCAGAAGCACGCCACCGAGGATGCCGACGACATTGCCACGGCCGCCGAACACGCTGACGCCGCCGATGATCGGAGCCGCGATTGCATAGAGAAGGTAGCTCGAACCCTGGTTTGAGGTGATGGCCATCTGCCAGGATGCGAGGAGGAAGCCTGCGACGCCCGCAAGGAAGCCCGAAATCGTATAGGTCAGGATCTTGATGCGGTCGACGCGGATACCGGCCGAGTTTGACGCGGCGGGGTTGCCACCGACGGCGTAGATCGAGCGGCCGAGAACCGTCATGCGCAGCATCACGCCGATCACCACCAGGGCGATGACGAAAATCAACGGCATGATCGGCCAGCCACCGATGGAGGCCTGACCGATCCAGACATAGCCGTCGGAGAGGTTGGTCAGCGTCTTGCCCTGCGTAATCGCGAGCAGCGCGCCCTGCAGGATAATCATCATCGACAGGGTCTCGATGAGGGAGACCATGCGCAGCTTGGTGATGCAGACACCGTTGAAGAACCCGATCAGCGTCGCGACACCGACACCGATAAGCATTGCCGGAAACCACGGCAATCCGACGCTCGAATAGGCCAAAGCCCCGATCGCCGAGGAGAAGCCGAGATTTGCCGGGATCGAAAGATCGATTTCAGCGACGAGCAGCGGCAACGCGACGGCGAGGCCGAGAATGCCGAGAACCGTGGCTTGAACGGTGATGTTCTGGAGGTTCAGGACAGTCAGGAAGAACTCGTTGAACAGGCCGAAGCCGAGCACGAGTGCTACCAGCCAGATCCACACGACGTTGTGTAGCACCCAGCCGATGAGCCGGTGCGCGGTCGGGTCTTTTTCCTTGACGTCTTGCTTTGCAGTCGCGGTCATAGCGGTCATTCTTTTATTCTCCTCCTGAAGAACGCGATCTCATGCCTGAGCGAGGCTGCGCAGATTTTCGGTGTTGATGGCTTCGCCCGTGACGATCTCTTTGATCGAGCCGTGCTGGAAGACACAGACGCGATCGGCCGCGCGAACGAGCTCATCGGTATCCGTCGAGACGATAATGATACTGACGCCGGTCTTGCTGAGCTCGTCGATGATCCGCAGGACGTCCTGCTTCACCCCGACGTCGATCCCGCGGGTCGGCTCGTCGAGGATCAGCAGGCGCGGCTCCGTCGCAAGCACGCGGCCGAGGCAAACCTTCTGCTGGTTGCCACCGCTGAGCGTATCCACGGCGGCGGCGGCGTTGGGTGCCTTGATGCCCATGCTGGCGAAGTACCCGCCGCAGAGTTCGGCTTCGCGCGCCTGTTGCACGAAACCGAACAAAGCGCGGCGGTCCAGGGAGGACAGAGCAATATTGTCGGCAATCGAAAGATGGCCCACGACACCGTCCTTGCGGCGGTCGTCGGAGAGGTAGGCGACGCCTTCCTCAAACCCGGCCTTCGGATGGCGCGGCAAAGGCTGCGGCGCCTTTCCGCTGAAGCTGATCGTACCCGATACGGCCGGGTTGAGGCCGAAGATGGTCTTCGCAAGCTCCTTGGCGCCGGCTCCGGGCAGGCCGGTAAACCCGATGACCTCGCCGTGCCGGATGTCGAGCTGCTTGAGATCGACATGTTTGGCGACGACGTCGCGCAGGCTGATCGACACGCCCTTCGGCGTGAAGGCATTGCGGTCACGCTGAAACAGGTCCAGGCCACGTCCGAGAACGAGTTCGGAAAGCTGCTCGGACGTCATGGAGGAGACGTCTTCGCTTCCACCCGCGAGCGAGCCGTCGCGCAGGACCGACACGGCGTCGCAGATCTCGAGAATCTCGTCGTTGTAGTGCGAGATGAAGATGAAGGTGACGCCGTCCTTCTTCAATTGATGCATGAAATCGAAGAGTTGGCGGCGATCGGGAACGGTGAGAGCGGCGGTCGGCTCGTCCAGAATAATAACCCTGCCCCCTGAGAACATCGCGCGCAGGATGTTCAGTTTGCGGCGGGCGACGGCGTTCAGCCGGCCGGCATTCTCATTCGGATCGATGCCCGACCCCTTGAGCATTTCTGCCGCGTCGGCCTTCAGCTTTTTCCAGTCGATGAAGGCACCGCGTTTGGGCCAGATGCCCAGCATGAGGTTTTCGGCTGCCGAAATATGATCGATGATCATCGGTTCCTGCGTCACGAGGAACACGCCGGCTTCTTCCATCGCCTTCACATCGGCGCCGTGGATCGGCTTGCCGTTCAGGTAGATGGTGCCGCTGGTCGGCGACCGCTGCCCGGAGATGATGCCGACGAGCGTGCTCTTGCCCGCGCCATTCTCGCCGAGCAGGCCATGAATACTTCCGCGCCGGATGTTGAGACTGACGGATTTCAGGGCGGAAAAGGAACCATATTTCTTGCCGACGTCTTCGACGCGCAGGGCGAATTCGTCATCGAACGCCGCCGCGTTCGCGCCATGGCCGATACCTTGGGTAATCGTCTGATTGGATGTCACGGGTCACTCCCCTACCCGGCTTTCGCCTCGCTACAGCTTCAGTGACAATCCGGCCGCCCTTATCGGCGGCCGGATTTCATCGCCATATCAGATGTAGGGGATGTTCCAGACCTTTTCGGAGACGTGACCCCAGTGACGCTCGTCCTTGGCGTTGTCGCCGTTGATGATGAACGGCGGGATGATCAGCGTGGGGCCGGTGGCGCCCTTGACGATTTCACCTTTCTCCCAGAAGTACTTCTTGTTCTCGTAGGGGCCGATCGGCACTTCCTGGCCCTTCAGAGAATGTTCGGCCAGCATTTCCACGGCGATTTCGCCATAGGCGATGGGGTCCTGCGAGACGCAGGCGTCCATGTAGCCTTCCTGGATCCACTTCAGGGCGACCGGCTCGCCGTCGATGTTCACGAAGATGACATGGCCCTCTTCACCGACCTTCTTCCAGCGGTCCTTCTGCTGAAGGGCGGTCGCGATGCCGCGCGACGGGGAGTCGCTCGGCGCATGAACTGCGTCGAGATCCGGATGCTCGGAAAGCGTCGAGAGCGTCACGGAGAGCATCTGGTCGAGCTGCCCTTCGGTCGGGCGGGCGATGTAGTTGATGTCGGGGTACTTCGCGAATTCCTCGTCCATCCCCTCCTTGCGCTGGCGCCAGGCGACGCTGGCGAGAGCGCCGTAGCAATTCAGGACCTTGCCCTTCGGGCTGCCGTATTTCTTGGTCAGCCGGTCAATGATTTCGCGCGCCGCCATGACGCCGCCGATGTGGTTATCGAAGCTGACCGTGATCGCTACGTCGCCGCCGTCGGCCGGCGTGTCGATGATGGCCACGGGGATCTTCTGCCGGTTGTAGCGGCGGATCGCGCTGACGATTGCCTGGCTGTCGATCGGGTCGGCGACGATACCGGCGGGCTGAGAAAGCATAAGGCTCTGCCAGTCTTCCAACTGCTTGGTGTTGTTGAAGTTGGCGTTGGTCGCCTGGAACTCCCACTTGCGCCCGTCGACGGCGCGCTTGACGGCCTCCTGCTGGATGACGAAGAAGTAGTAGTCCAGGCTCTTGTTGCTGTACGGCAGGAACACTCGGTCCTGCGCAAACGATGCGCGGCCGGCAGCCAGAGCACCCACGCCGAGCGCGAGGCCGCCCTTCAGAACTGTACGGCGGTTCAGTGTGAAATCGTTACCCATCTTGTCCTCCCTAGACGATGTAGTTTTACTATTTACGAAGTCTGTCGTCAAGCGCCCGCTAAAGGAATAAGCGGACAGATTCAGCGGAAACCGAGAAAAATGGCGCAAAATGGCCAGCGACATGCGCACCAAGCGCTCCGCATGGGGTGCGCATGTCTTGCTAATCTAAATTATAGATAGTTTTGCTACGTTATCGCATCTGCACGTAGGAGCTGCCGTCGAAGCAGCCGACGACCATTCCGACCGCCTCGCGGGTGAACAGGCCGTTCTCGACAACCCCCGGAATGCGGTTGAGTTCGATCTCCAGCGGAGCCGGGTCACGAATGGCGACGCATTTGCAATCCAGGATGAAGTTCCCGCTGTCGGTAACAACGGGTTCGCCGCCACGCATACGCCGCGTGATGGACTCGACCTCGATTTTATGTTCGGCGAGCACCCGCGCAACCATGCGTTCGGTTTGCTTCCACGCGAACTGCACGACCTCGACCGGCAGCGGAAACGCGCCGAGATGGTCGACGATTTTCGTTTCGTCGCAGATCGTGATCATACGCTTCGACGCGTGCGCGACGATCTTTTCCCAGAGCAGGCAAGCGCCGCCGCCCTTGATCATGTTGAACTGCCGGTCGATTTCGTCGGGGCCATCAATCGTGAGGTCGATTTCACCGATGTCATTCGGGTCGGTAATCTCGATGCCCACCTCGTTGGCGACATCGATCGTCGAGCGCGAGGTTGTGGTGCAGGTCAGCTTCATCCCTTCGGCGACGTGCTTGCCGAGTTCACGAACGAAGAAATGGGAGGTCGTACCAGAGCCTAGGCCGAGCTTCATGCCGTCGCGGACGAATTCCTGGATGACCCTGCGGCCGGCGACCTTCTTGGCTTCATTTTGCTGTTCGGACATTTTTCTTCCTTGCTGACGAACCGGCACTGCCGGTTGCAGCACCAGATATTGTCTGAGACTGTGGTTGATCCTGAATTTTGTCGGTCAGCCATGAATCCAGGGCTGGCAACTGATCGGGGAATTCGCTGCCGCTCGATACCGCCATCGCCGTCACAAGCATGTTGACGACGAGATGGTGATTGAGGCGGGACGCCAAAGGCGTCAGGAATTCGGTTCTGATGTAGGGGCGAACCGCAATAAGCGCGTCCGTCGCCTGAGCGAGAGGGCTGTCGGCTGCGGTCACCGAGACGACACGCGCGCCGCCGGCTCTTGCCGCTGTCGCCAGTTCCACCATCTGTTTCGTGTAACCTGATTGGGAGAAGATCAGCACCACCTCGCCCGGCCGGGAGGCTTCAACGATCTTCGATTGTTTCCTCCTTCCCAAAATTGCGGCGCACCGCATACCGAGACGCTGGAACTTATGTTCGGCATCGATCGCGGTGACCTCCGACATCCCGCTGGCATAGATACCGGTCCATGCCGCCTCGCGCAGAACCAGCGACGCAGCCTCGACCTGCTCGGGTACTAGGTCTTCCAGTGCGCGCTGGATGGCACTGAGCGAATTGCGACAGGTCTTCCGCACGATATTTTCGATACCGTCATTCGGAATGATCTGCTCGTAGGAAAATGGCGCGGACGGAACGAGACTAAGCGCCAGATTCAATTTGAAGTCCTGATACCTCTCGAAACCAAACCGGCGGCAAAATCGAACAATCGTCGGATCGGTGACTGCGCAACGCTCGGAAAGGTTTGCCATACTCATATGGACGACTTCATTGGGCGAACTGCATATGACTTCCGCAATACGCCTTGGCGCGGGCAGCATTTCGCCCATTTCCTGATAGATGCGCTGCAGAAGGCTTGTTGTCATGGAGATCGCTCATTCGAAAAATCTCCTATCTATGTCGGATGCGGCTGAAAGTCCATCAAGTCCGCGATCCGCGAAATTCTTTGGTGCGGCAGTACATTTACTTCCGATCCCGTCCCCCAAGGCACCACAAAGAAGGTCGCTTTGGCGCCTTCCGCCGTTGCCTTGTCGACATTGCTGTCGCCAACATAGGCCCAGTCGGCGCCCCCGAGCTGCATTTTGTCGACCACCGCCAGCAGATGGCTCGGGTCCGGCTTGCAGGCAGGCACGGCATCCGCACCCAGCGCAACCTCGATGAGGTGATCCAGCTGGAGGAGCTGCAGGATCTTCTCTGTGAGAGCGTGCGGCTTGTTGGTGCAGATGCCGAGACGAATCCCGGCTTTATGAAGTCGTTCGAGGTCTTCCCGGACGTGGCTGAAGAAGCGCGTCTTGCCTGTCGGATTACGGTGATAGTTCTCGATGTAGCTTTTCACGGCCGCATCGACCGTCGCATCATCGCTCGGAAGGCCACGGTCAACGAAGATATCCAGTAGCAGCCGGCGCGGTCCGTTGCCGATGTACTGTTCGACGTAGTGCTCTTCGAGTTCCGGCCAGCCTCTAGACGCCATGTAGACGTTCACGGCGGCGGCAATGTCTGCGGCGCTGTCGATCAGCGTGCCGTCGAGGTCGAATATCAATGCCGAGTATCGGGCCATAAGTCAGGTCGTCCTATGGTGAGTTGAAATATGTTCGTTCAGTCGGCGAAGACCTGGTCGTTCAACGCCGAGAAACTTTGCGAAAGTGCAGGATAAAGATCGCAGTAGATGCGGTGGGCCTTGCGATATACGCCCGTGGCGGAGCTATCGGCGGGCTGGCGGGTCAGTTCGCGAAGGATCCCCGCTGCCTCGGTGGCGTCCTGCCAGGCGCCGATGCCGACACCGGCAACCAGGGCGGCGCCGAAAGCCGCGCCCTCGGCGGCCCCCTCCGTCGTCACCACGTCGCAGTCGAACATGTCGGCCTGAATCTGGCGCCACAGGGCGGACTTTGCGCCGCCGCCGGAGGCCTTGATCACCTTACCCTCGATGCCCATGACCGTCATCAGCGAGTGCATGTCGTAGAAGGCGTGCACCACGCTTTCCATGACACTGCGCGCAACGTCACCAAGGCCATGGCGTGCCGTCAGGCCGACGAAAGCGCCGCGGGCCAGCGGATCGGGATGCGGGCATCGCTCGCCGTTGAGATAGGGCAGGAACAGGAGACCCCGCGCGCCCGCCTTGCTCTGCGATGCCGCCTCGACGATCGCCTCGAAGGTCAGCTGATCGCCCGACCCCGCGGAGGCGAGCACCGAACGGAACCAGCTCATCGCGCCGCCGGCGTTCAAAGACACGCCCATCGCGTGCCATTTGGACGGAGCGACATTGCAGAACATCTGGATACGCCCGTCGGGGCTCGGTACCGGCGTGTCCAACGCGGCCGCGAGAATGCCGGCCGTTCCGATCGTCGTTTGAAGCTCGCCCGGCTCGATGACACCGGAGCCGATGGTCTGGATGACGCTGTCGCCACCACCGCCGACAACGGGCACGCCGACCGGAAGACCAAACAGGGCGGCGCCCGAGGCATTGACGCGGCCGGAAATCTCGTGGGACTCGTAACAGGGCGGCAGCATCGACGGATCGATGCCCAGTTTCTCGATCAGGTCGTACGCCCATTTGCGGCCACGCACGTCGAACAGGCCGGTTCCCGAGGCATCGGAGACTTCCGTCGCCAGTTCGCCCGTCAGGATGAAGCGCAGATAGTCCTTCGGATTGAGGATGTGACGCAAGCGCGCATAAAGCTCCGGCTCGTGATTGCGCATCCAGACGATCTTGCCGCCGGTATAGCCCACCAACATCCGGTTGCCCGTCCGGCGAATGATGCCTTCCGTGCCGCCGGCGGTCTCGGTGATCTCAGCCACTTCGGCGGCATTGCGCTGGTCGTTCCACAGGATCGCCGGCCGCAGGACCTGCTTGTCCTTGTCGAGCGGCGTCAGCCCGTGCATCTGCCCCGACAGGCCGATGGAGACGAGTTCCACGCCGGGGCATTGGCTCATCACATGGCTGACGGCTTTGCGCACGCCCTCGATCCAGAGGGACGGCGCCTGCTCGGTCCAACCGACTCGCGGCTGGGAAATGCCATAGGTCGCAGTGTTCGTTGCGAGGATTTCACCGGATACGGAGAGCAGGAGTGCCTTGCAGCCCGACGTCCCGATGTCGATACCGAGAAGCGCTGACGTCATGGCCTCAGGCTCCAACGCCGTGGTGCAGGCGAATATGCTTGAAGTTGAAGTATTCAAGCAGACCCTCGCGGCCATGCTCGTAGCCGATACCGCTTTGCTTGCGGCCTCCATAGGGCGCGTTCATAATGCCGGCGTCGACATTGTTGATGGCGACGTTACCGTAATCGAGTTCGGCGGAAAGCTCGTAAATCTCCGCAAGGTCCCGCGCATAGACGTAGGACGCCAGACCATAGGGCGTATCGTTGGCGAGTTCCGCGGCTTCTTTGATCGTATCGAATGGCATGACGCCGACAAGCGGACCGAACGTCTCTTCGCTCATGACCTTCATGGCATGGCTGCAATCGGCAACGATCGTCGGGCGGAAGAAGAAGCCCTTGGCGTATTGCTCGCCCTCCGGCGCCTTGCCCCCCGCCACGAGGCGCGCGCCCTTGTCCAAGGCATCGCCGAGATGTTCACGGGTTTTTGCCAGCGGTTCCGCCGACGCCATGGCGCCGATGTCGGCCGCGGGGTCGAGGAGACCGTCCCCGATCGTCAGGGCATCGGCGCCCTTCGCGAACTTTTCGAGGAAGGCATCGTAGACCGGCCGCGCAACATAGATGCGGTTGATCGCGATGCAGATCTGGCCCATGTTGCGGAAGGAGCGTCGCGTCGCACCCTTGACCGCCGCATCGATGTCGGCGCTCGCGGTGACGATCAGGGGGCAATTGCCGCCTAGCTCGAGCGAAAGGCGCTTTACGGTCGGGCACGACCGCTGGATGTGCAGCCCGACGGCGCTCGATCCGGTAAAGGCGATCTTGTCCACGCCGGGATGCTCGACCAGTGCCTGGCCGACGACGGAGCCCTTGCCCGTGAGGACAGAGACGACACCGGCCGGGATTCCGGCTTCGGCCACCTTCTCGGCAATAGCCAGCGCAGTGAAGGGGGTGATTTCCGCGGGCTTGATGATGATCGTGCAGCCGGCCGCAAGGCTGGCGCAGAGCTTCCAGCCGACGAGCTCGGCGGGATAGTTCCACGGCGTGATGGCACCGACCACGCCGATCGGCTCGCGGACGACCTGGCTCTGATAGCCGTTCTGGTCGTTCGGCACGAGTTCGCCATGGATACGGACGGCCTCCTCACCATAGAAATGGCAGGCTTCGGCGAGCTTCAGGATTTCGCCCTTGGCTTCAAGTTGCGGCTTTCCCTGCTCGAGGGTCATGATCTGCGCCATACGTTCGGCATCCTTGGCGATCAAGTCGCCAAGCTTGTGCAGCGCCTGAGAGCGCACTTTCGCCGGAACACGCGACCAGGAACGGAAGGCGGAGCGCGCGCTCTTCACAGCCTGGTCGATCTCTTCCGGCGTCGCGCCGGCAATCTTTCCGATGACTTCGCCGCGTGCCGGATTAATGACGTCGATGCGATTTCCACATCCCTCAACAAATTTCCCATCAATGAACAGTCGTCCATCGAACCGAGACAGCATCGCGTCCGTCATGCGTTCCTCCACGCTCCCCTTGCGAGATGCGGCCTGTGCATCTCCACGAAAGTAGCATAACTATTTTTTGAGGGTCCGCAATTCGCTCGGTCACAAAAAGTTTGTGCAGGATGCCGGAATTGCGCGATTTATCATTTAATAACAAACGTATAAAATTTTTCCATGCATCATTTCTTGACAAAAATGACCTGCGAAATGACAAAAATCCGAGGCAAGTCCTTTTTTAGCTTGACGGGATAGATGGCTTGGAAATAGTTTTCCTACATGCACAGGAGGAGATGCATGCTTCCCGAATTTTACGAAAAAGCCCGCCTGGTCGGTCGCGTCTGGCGCTCCGATCTTTCCGCTCCGTCTGTCGTCATCGTGCGGCAGGGCAATGTCATCGATGTCACGGAAGCGGTGATTTCTGTTTCCGATTTTCTTGATAGCGATCCTGCTTCCCGCTTCGACAGCCTGCAAGGAGAATCCCTCGGCAAGGTGGACGATTTCATCCTGCCCCCGGGCGAGATGGGCTCCGGCGCCATGCGCAACTGCCTGCTGGCGCCCTGCGACTTCCAGGCGCTCAAAGCCTGCGGCGTGACATTCGCGCAAAGCATGATCGAACGGGTCATCGACGAACGCACGATGGGCGATCCCGCGAAAGCCGATGAAATCCGCCGTCGCGTCGCCGGCATCATCGGCGGCAATCTCGCCAACATTCAGATGGGTTCCGAGCAAGCAGCACAGGTCAAGGCCGCGCTGGAGAAGGAAGGCCTCTGGTCGCAATATCTCGAGGTCGGCATCGGCCCCGATGCCGAGGTCTTCACCAAGTCTCAGCCGATGTCCGCCGTCGGCTATGGCGCCGAGGTCGGCATCAACCCGATCTCCAAGTGGAACAATCCCGAACCGGAAATCGTCCTGGCGGTTGACAGCAGCGGCAATATCCGCGGCGCGACGCTCGGCAACGACGTGAACCTGCGCGACGTCGAAGGCCGCTCGGCCCTGCTGCTCGGCAAGGCGAAGGACAACAATGCGTCCTGCGCGATCGGCCCCTTCATTCGCCTGTTCGATGCGGATTTCTCGCTCGGCGATGTCGAAAACACGACCGTCACCCTGTCCGTCAGGGGCAACGATGGTTTCGAGATGAGCGGGCGCTCGCACATGGCCGAGATCAGCCGCAAGCCCGCCAACCTCGTGGCCCAGACGTTCAACGCAAACCACCAGTATCCCGACGGGTTCATGCTGTTCCTCGGCACGATGTTCGCGCCGACTCAAGACCGGGCGGACAAGGGCAGCGGCTTTACCCATAAGGAAGGCGATGTCGTGGAAATCTCGACGCCGCTTCTCGGGACACTGCGCAATGTCGTGACGGCATCCAACAAGGCGCGCCCGTGGACCTATGGCGTGCGCAGCCTGATGCGCGACATGGCCAAACGCGGCCTTCTGTGATCCGAAGCGGATCCTCCTACAATACCTGATCGAAATGGAAATGGGGTGCGTCCTGTCGAGGGTGCCCCAGGTCCTGTAGACTTCCCGTGTGCTCAATGCCCTGGCCTTTCAGGGCTTCTCTCACCGCAGGTAGGACAAGATGACATATCGTGCCAGGATGGATCTGAGTGGGCGGACCGCCCTTGTTACCGGCGCAGGCCAGGGCATCGGCGCTGCGTGCGCCGAAGCACTTGCAGAAACGGGTGCCGTCGTCATCTGCACCGACATCGATCTCGCGCGAGCCGAAAACACGGCCAGATCCATCGGCGGAACAGCGCAGGCCCGCAGGCTCGACGTCACCGACAGCGCCGGCTTGAATGCGCTGGCGAATGAACTGCCGCCGCTCGATATTCTCGTGTGCAATGCGGGCATTGTCAGCAACGTGCCGGCCGAGGATATGACCGACGAACAGTGGGACCGCGTGATCGAGGTGAACCTCAGCGGCGTGTTCCGGACATGCCGGGCTTTCGGCAAGCGCATGCTTGAAAACGGCAAGGGCTCGATCGTCAATATCGGCTCGATGTCGGCGGCCATCGTCAACGTCCCCCAGCCGCAGTGCCACTACAACGCATCGAAAGCCGGCGTTCACCACCTGACGCGCTCGCTCGCCGTCGAATGGGCCAAGCGCGGGGTCAGGGTGAATGCCATCGCGCCGACCTATATTGAAACGCCGCTGCTGCATGGTCTGGAAGGCGAGGCCGGCCTCGTCGATCGCTGGCTCGACATGACGCCGATGGGCCGCATGGGAAAACCCGAAGAGGTCGCATCGGTGGTCCAGTTCCTTGCATCCGATGCTTCAAGCCTGATGACGGGTTCGATCGTGACGGTCGATGCCGGCTACACTTGCATCTAGACAGCCGCATTCTCCGATGCCGAAGCGATACCGCTTCGGCCGGAAATGCTCTAGGGGAACAAAATGCCGATTGCTCTGGTGCTGGAAAAGACACGGCAGCTTGCGCTGCGGGGTATCGACCTCGACCTGGCGCTGGGCGCTGGCGACGTTCGCATCGCGATGGACGTCGTCGGTATTTGCGGAAGCGATGTGCATTACTACCGGCATGGCAGGATCGGACCCTTCGTGGTGACCGAGCCGATGGTCCTTGGCCATGAAGGCGCCGGCACCGTGATCGCCTGCGGTGATAGTGTCAGCCATCTCGCGGTCGGCGATCGTGTTTGCATCGAACCGGGCATTCCGGATTTTTCGAGCCGGCCGAGCCGGATCGGCCTTTACAATCTCGACCCGTCGCTGACGTTCTGGGCGACGCCGCCTGTGCACGGCTGCCTGACGCCCGAAGTCGTGCATCCCGCCAATCTGACTTACAAGCTGCCCGATACGGTTTCGTTTGCAGAGGGGGCAATGATCGAGCCTCTCGCCGTGGGATTGCAGTCTGTCAACAAGACGGGCGTGGTGGCAGGGGACGTCGCGCTGGTCATGGGGGCCGGGCCGATCGGGGTCCTCGTTGCTCTTTCGGCCTTGTCTGCTGGCTGCTCCCGCGTGCTGATCTTTGATCCGGCGGCGGAGAAGCTCAAGATCGCAGCGCAATACAAGGGCATCCAGGCTCTTTACGCGCAGGAGGGTACCGTCGCCGACCAGGTCTTGCTTGCAACCGACGGCTGGGGCGTCGACCTCGTCTACGAATGCTCGGGCGCGGCGGCGGCGTTCAACGATATCGCCTCCTGCATCCGGCCGGGCGGAACGCTTGCCTGCGTCGGGATGCCGACAGCGCCGGTTTCGATCGATATCGTCGCGCTGCAGGTCAAAGAAATCCGCGTCGTGACGGTGTTCCGTTACGCCAACGTCTACGATCGCGCGATTGCCCTGCTGGAGCAGGGAAAGATCGACGTGAAGCCCCTGATTTCAGCGACATATCCTTTCAATGCGAGCGTCGAGGCGTTCGAGCGCGCAGATGAGGGGCGGCCACAGGATGTCAAAATCCAAATCAAGCTCCGATAGCACAAGCTCGCTGCTTGAAGCAAAGGCCGTAGCCCGGATGCAGCTCGGTCCGCCATTCGCGCGGTACCCTTGGAAATGGACGAAAGGTTCTTGAATGATCACGGGTGATATTTTGATCGGCGCACAGCGGATCGCGGGTAAGGAACGTTCGTTCCGCGCCGTCAATCCGGCCTCCGGCGAGCCGCTCGAACCGGCGTTTGCATTCGCCGGGGCAGCCGAGGTGGCGCGCGCCTCGGCGCTTGCATGGGACGCGTTTGATCGTTTTCGCCAAACAGGCCCTGAAGAAAGGGCTCAGTTCCTCGAAACGATCGGCTTTAATATTCTGGCCCTCGGCGACGCTCTCATTGAGCGTGCCTGCGCCGAGACGGGCCTTCCCCGCGCTCGTATCGAAGGTGAACGGGCGCGCACGATCGGCCAGCTCAATCTCTTCGCCGAAGAGGTTCGCCGCGGCGAGTGGCTCGACCTGCGCGTCGACGGAGCTCTCCCGGACCGCCGGCCCTTGCCACGTCCGGACCTGCGCCTGCGCAACATACCGCTCGGCCCCGTGGCGGTGTTCGGAGCGAGCAACTTTCCCCTCGCCTTCTCGGTTGCAGGGGGCGATACCGCATCAGCTCTCGCCGCGGGGTGCCCGGTTGTCGTGAAGGGACACCCCGCTCATCCGGGGACGGGCGAGTTGGTCGGGCAGGCAGTCCAGTCCGCCGTCGCAAGCTGCGGCCTGCCTGAAGGTGTGTTCTCCCTCCTTCTCGGAGAGATCGAAACGGGATCCGAACTTGTCGCCAATCCGCACATCAAGGCCGTGGGCTTTACCGGCTCGCGCGGCGGCGGCCTGGCTCTTGCCCGGATCTCGGCCGCGCGCGCCGAGCCGATCCCCGTCTATGCGGAAATGAGCAGCATCAATCCCGTCTATCTGCTTCCAGGCGCGCTTGCCGCGCGGGCGGAAACTCTCGGCCGGGAGTTTGTCGCCTCCTTGACGATGGGGGCCGGCCAATTCTGCACCAATCCGGGCCTGGTGTTCGCCGTCGAAGGTGCGGACCTTGATCGCTTCCTTTCCGCGGCAGCTAATGCCTTGAGCTCGACCGGCGCGCAGGCGATGCTGACTGCCGGTATCCACAAGGCCTACGAGGCCGGCGTCCAGGCCCTCGCCGGGCATGACCTGGTCGAGACCGTCGCCACGGGGCGTGCAGACCAGGGCGGCGCTTGCGGAACCGGATCCTTGTTCGCGACGGATGCCCGAAGCTTCCAAACGGATGAGCGACTCAGACACGAGGTTTTCGGCGCCTCCTCGCTCGTCGTGCGCTGCCCGGACATCGAGACGGTGGTCGCATTGTCCGAGGAACTTGAAGGCCAATTGACGGCGACGCTGCAACTAGAGCCCACGGACCACGCCATTGCCCGACGTCTGATTTCTGTTCTCGAACAGAAGGTCGGTCGGATTTTGGCAAACGGATGGCCGACCGGCGTCGAGGTCGCCCATGCGATGGTTCACGGTGGCCCCTACCCCGCAACGTCGGATGGACGCTCGACGTCCGTCGGCACCCTGGCGATCCGGCGCTTCCTCAGACCCGTCTGCTATCAGAACCTCGCCGGCGATCTCCTTCCTGCCGAGCTTCATGACGACAGCGCGCTTCCCCGCCTGGTGAACGGGGTACGTTCCTAGATCACCTTGGCCATGGTGCAAACCGAACGACGGTGGGTACCGAAGCCGGACACCACACCAAACAATCAGCATAACTAGGGAGCAGGAGTTTAAGATGGTAAAGGGCTCGGACCTATTGGTAGCCGCCTTGGAGCAAGAGGGCGTTGACCGGATTTTCGGCATACCCGGCGAGGAAAATCTCGACGTCGTCGAATCGTTGCGCAACTCAAAGATCCAATTGATCATTACCCGGCATGAGCAGGCTGCAGCGTTCATGGCCGCGACCTATGGACGCCTGACCGGAAAACCCGGTGTCTGTATTTCGACCTTGGGGCCCGGCGCACTCAACTTCTCCACCGGTGCGGCCTATGCCCATCTCGGCGCGATGCCGATGGTGATGATCACTGGTCAGAAGGCGATCAAGAGCAGCCGCCAGGCGCGCTTCCAGATCGTCGACGTCATCGCCTCGATGAAGCCCTTGACCAAAATGAGCCGGCAGATCGTCAGCGCAGCCAGCATTCCGACGCTGGTGCGCGATGCCTTCCGCACCGCGATGGAGGAGCGTCCCGGGCCGGTCCTCCTCGAACTGCCGGAAGACATTGCCGCCGACGAGGTTCCCGCCGCCTCGCTTGTGCCCATCCATCCGATTGAAATCCCCGTTGCCCATCGCGTCGCGCTCGACCGCGCGGCGGAGATGATCATGCGGGCGAAGCGTCCGCTCATCATGTTCGGCGCGGCGTCGAGCCGCCCGCGCGGCACCTACGGGATCGCAAGTTTCGTGCGGCGCACCGGCATTCCCTTCTTCAACACGCAGATGGGCAAGGGCACCGTGCCCGGCGGGTCCAACCTCTATATGGGCACCGCGGCACTCTCCGAGCGCGACTATGTGCATGACGCCGTCGACAAGGCCGACCTGATCATCTCGATCGGCCACGACACGATCGAAAAGCCGCCCTTCATCATGGGTCCGAAGGGGCCGCAGGTCATCCATGTCGGCTATGTGCCGGCGACCGTCGAGCAGGTCTTCTTCCCGCATGCGGAAGTCGTTGGCGACGTCGGCCCGAGTCTCGAGCTGCTGGCAGACCGCATCGAGGGCAAGTTGCCCAATGCCGGCGCGCTGCTGTCATTGCGTGAAGGCATCCTCAACAAGATCACCGACCGCGCCGACGAGGATCGCTGGCCGGTGACGCCGCAGCGGCTGGTGCACGACATCCGCAAGGTCATTCCGGAAAACGGCATCCTGGCGCTCGACAATGGCATGTACAAGATCTGGTTTGCCCGCAACTATCGGACCTACGTCGCCAACACGCTGCTGCTCGACAACGCGCTGGCGACCATGGGTGCGGGCCTGCCGTCCGCGATGATGGCCGCGATGCTTCATCCGGAGCGCCGCGTCATGGCGGTGTGCGGCGACGGCGGCTTCATGATGAACAGCCAGGAACTGGAGACGGCCGTCCGCCTTAAGCTCAACCTCGTCGTGCTCATCCTCGACGACGGCGCCTACGGCATGATCCGCTGGAAGCAGGCGGTCGACGATTTCCCGGATTTCGGCTTGACCTTCAACAATCCGGATTTCGTGAAGTATGCCGAATCCTACGGCGCAAAGGGCACACGCGTCGACGCGCTGGAGGATCTGGTGCCGGCGCTGGAAGCCGCCTTCCAGGGCGGCGGCGTGCATGTGGTTGCGGTGCCGATCGACTACTCCGAAAACACGCGCGTTCTCGTCAACGAGCTCCGCAACCGCGGGCAGGTCGCCGAGCCCGCATAACAAGCACGTCATAGCCAATGGACCCGTGTCCTCCGCCACAGCGTCGTATCGACAGCGCCGCGGCGGAGGATGCAATTCGAATGCCGATAACCCAGCACTGGCACAGGACGACGCCAGCGGGAGCAGATGGATGAAGACTCAAATCGTTGTCGTGGGCGGCGGAGCTGGTGGCCTCGAACTCGTTCGGCGGCTTGGCGCGCGCCTTGGCCGCAAGTCCTATGACATCATTCTTCTTGAGAAGAACAATACCCATATCTGGAAACCCCTCCTCCACGAGGTCGCCGCCGGCTCGCTCGATGCGAACATGGATGAGGTGGGCTATCGCAGCCACGGCTACCGTTGGGGATACCGCTTTTTCTATGGTTCTTTGGAGGCCATCGACCGGGCCAACAGGCAGGTCGTCGTCGGCCCGATCCTTGATGAGAACGGGGCCGAGATCATCGGCCGCCACTCCATCCGCTACGACTATCTCGTGATCGCGGTGGGTTCGGTTTCGAACGATTTCAACACACCGGGCGTCAAAGACCATTGCTTGTTCCTCGAAGATCGGACGCAGGCGGATCGGTTCCGCCTTCAGCTTCTCAACCACTGCCTGCGTGTGTCGAGAACGATGCTCGCCGACCCGACTTCTGAACCGTTCGTCGATGTCGCGATTGTCGGCGGCGGCGCCACCGGTGTGGAACTCGCCGCGGAATTGTACAATGCCGCCGGAGCTTTGCGGCATTATGGATTGGAGAGGTTCGACGAAAGCCGCCTCAGAGTCACGCTGGTCGAAGCCGGACCGCGCATCCTGCAAGCGCTCCCGGAGCCGCTCTCAAATTCGGCGCACCAGGAACTTGAGGCGCTTGGCGTTCGCGTCCTTGTCGGCACTGCGGTGCAGCAGGCCACATCGGAAGGCCTGCAAACGGCGGAGGGCGAAAAGATACATGCGGATATCGCCGTCTGGGCAGCAGGTGTTCGAGGTCCGAGCGTCATCGGGACGCTTGATGGTTTGGAAGCAACACCCAGCAATCAGCTCGTGGTTTCGCCAACGCTGCAAACCACGCGCGACAAAAGAATCTTTGCGATCGGAGATTGCTGCTTCTTTAAGCCAGAAGGCGAAGAGCGTCCTGTCCCGCCAAGGGCGCAAGCGGCACACCAGATGGCAAAAGTTGCCTACCGCAATGTCCTTCATCTTATCGCCGATGAACCTCTTGAGCAGTTTACGTTCCGCGATCAAGGCTCTCTCGTGTCGCTGAGCCATTTTTCGACAGTGGGCAGCCTGATGGGAAATCTTGTGGGCGGGCGGATGGCGATCGAAGGCCGGCTCGCCCGCGCTGCATATATGTCGCTCTACGCCAAGCATCTCCTCGGAATTCACGGGTGGCTGCGAGGTCTAGGGCTCGTCCTGATAGGACACATCAACAGGGTTGTCCGACCGAAGCTGAAGCTTCACTGACGGTGGAGACGCTTTGACCTGGTGTTGGAGCGACCATCCCGGCTCGCCTTAGTGCCTATTCGCGACACGGAAATACACCTCGGAGGCGCGGAAGGTCCCACCAACCCGCTTGCACTGCACAACAACGTCGATCGAACCCTTCAAGAGGTTGAGAACTTCAGCACGCTCGATATCGCGCCCAGCATCTGATTCCTTGATCAAGAGAGCCAACTGTTCAAAGGCGAGAGCCACGGAGTCGGCATGAACGGTGGTAATCGAGCCCGGATGGCCGGAGTTGACATTCCGGATGTAGTAGAAGGCGGTCCCGTCGCGTAGTTCTTGAAGCAGAATGCGATCTGGGCGCATGCGAAGACTGGATTCCAGAAGCTCCTTTGGGCCTGCATGGGACAGCCCCTGGCGGTCCTTGGAATAGAACAGGCGCACGTTGTTCATTTGGGGAATGATAAGTTCCGGCGTGTCCTCCATCGATATGATCCGCTCATTTTCGGGAATATGCTTGATAAGCGCTTTGGAGAGCGTCGTCTTCGCTGACCCTGTTGCCCCTGAAATTATGATGTTCTTCCGCGAGATCACTGCCTGCCGCAAGAATTCTCTGAACCGCCGCTCATGGTAGAGGGTACGTAGCTCGTGGTCGTCGGGAGTTGCATCCGTTTCAGACGTTCGCGTGTTTGCAAAAAACTGCCGATCCTCCAGGTCATCAAGTGTAAAGTCGACGGAAGACGGTTTGCGGATAGTGATGCTCACCGTGCCTTTTAGCGTTGCCGGTGGAATGACAATCTGGATGCGTTCGTCACCAGGAAGGGTCGCCGACAGGATCGGCCGCCGCTCGTCGATGGATTGATGTGAGAAGCTGGCCACGGCCCGGGCAAGGCGCATGAGTTTCTCGAAAGTCAGTTCCGGTGCGTCATAGGTCCGCCACCCACCGGGGCCTTCCGTCAGCACCTGCCCGGGCCGATTGACGATCACTTCATACAGTGATTTGTCGTCGAGGAACATCGCCAAGGGCGACAACAGCTCGCGAACAACGGCGGCATCGGTTCCCTCCAGCATCTGTCGTTCCCCCTTCCCTATTTGGTCACCAGCTTCGACTCCGGTGCGAAGTCGCCCAGCACCGCGCGGTCGAGGATGCGATTTCTCGGTTCGGTGACGCGCAGCCGGTAGACGCCGGAGAAATCGAGATCGCGGGCCACGAAGATCGAGACGATCTCGCCCTGATGCTTGTTCAATGTCGGCGGGATGTCGATTGACTGTTCGACAGCGATGGCCGCGGCCTGCTGGCCAGCGCTCGTCGTGTTCTGTGCATCGACATCGCTGTCTTGCAGGCGGCTGTTCGCATAGCTGGTTGCGTCCCCGACGATCGACAGAAGCAAAGCGCTTCCGAACCGCTCCCACCAATGGGTATCGACATAGCCATCGACGCCGGCCCGGCCGAGAGCATCCGTCGCGGGCGACGCAAGGGTAACGATCACGCCCTTGGGGGTCTTTGCCCTGTTCCAAAGGACGAACAGACGCTTTTGACCCCGCTGAAGCCCGCCGCGATATTCTCCAACGACCTGCGTGCCTTTCTCCATTAGCACCACCCTGCCATTGTCGGAGAGGACGTCGCGATTGATGACGCAGCTCGTGAAGCCCGGCTGATCCGACGCCAGCGCTGTCTCGAGCACACAAGGGATCGACGTTCCCATAGCGACGATGAAATCCCGATTACCGAGCGTCCCCGCTCGGGAGCCTTCAAGCCGTGTCGGCCGCAGCAGACCATCGAACCGCTGCTCATCGCTGTTCGACTGGTTCTGGTTCATAATGCTGCTGTCCATGGGCACGAAGTTGCTGTCGGTCGGTACTGTCTGGTCATTGGCATTCCGACGGGACGAAGCATTCTTCTGACTTCCGCTATAGGCCATGACAGGCGCGCGCCGCGCAGAATCGAGCAGTTTGTCCTTCTCCTCGGCAACAGGCTCGACAACCGGCGTCGGCAGTTTCACTTCCGGAATCGTTTCAACTGGCGCCGGCTTTTCCTTGGCGGGCTCGAAGGTGTTGGTCTGTCGAATGACGACCCTCTCCGGCTGCGTCCGATCGTCCTTGCTCTTGTTTCCCGAGGTAGACCAGATCGCAAAGCCGACAAAGGCCACGACGGCGAGCGCCACGGCGCCACGCTTGAGAACGGGATTGCTGTCTATTCGCCTGGCGGTGACCGTCTCGGCGCGTTCGCCGGGGATGCGAGTTTCCTCTTCCTGTACCATTGTCATCCCCTCCCTTATTGCGCCGCTGAATCGGATTTCACGATGCGCTCGACCGAGGGCGACGTCGTGTTCGTGTCGGGATTGATGCCGACGCGGTCATAGGCTTCGTTGAAAACGCAGAGAACGTCCTTACCGCGGCGCAAAATGAACTTGCGGCTGATCGCATGGACCATGACGAGATTGCCGTCGACCGACTTCGGCACCAGACTCTCCGAGCCATCCGAGTTTTCGATATAGATCGCCGGCATCTCCTGATTACCGACAAAGGCGAAAGTCGTGATCTTGCCGTTGTCGTAGACGCTCTGCGGTTCGAGCGACTGAGACCCCTGTGCGGAATAGCGCCAGTTGCGTGGACCATAGGCTTCATGGAGCGCCAGCACATTGTCGGCCTCCCTCGCCTGGACGGCGAGCGCGCGGGCCGCCGCCTGCTGGCGACGCAGCTCAGCCTCATCGCCAGGGTATCGGAACTTCACATAGAAGTACGTGTTCTGGCCGACCTCGACAGTTCCGTCGCGCACGGTAAGCTCCATCTGATAGCTCCGTGTCGAGCCGTCGCGCCGGGACGTCACGACGGAGATGTTGGTGACCGGCTGCTTTTCGCGCGGCTTCAGGAACAGGATGTTGCCGGCGGGCGCCACTTCCCAGGCGACGCTGTTGCCGAGCGCGGCATGGGCGATCTCTTCGTCCGCCGCAAACTCGACCTGCACGGAAGAGCGCAGCGAACCAACAATCTTGGTGATGTTGAAGGGCTGATAATTCACAAAGCGGACACGGCTATCCTGCGAAGCGCCGCGCGGGATCTCCAAAGCATGGGCGATCGAGGCGGCTCCGGTGAGTAGGGCCGCGATAAGGAATGTCTTTCGTATCAATTGATCGCCTCCGGATCGGCGCGGTACTCGCTGACCGCAAAGCCGAGGGGGTTTACAAGCCGGTCCGTCGAGGACATGGGCGCGTTGGCATAGGCGTAGGTGAGAGACGCGACCCAATGGGTGGTGCGGACTTCATCGCCCCGCGTGACGGTGCGCATGTAACGGACCGAGACCACGTTCTGGTTGATCAGCGAGATCGACGCGATGCTGATCCTCGACGTTGCGGAACGGCCATAGGTGACCTGCGGCGACTCCGGATTGCTTCCGCGATAGACGGCGGCGAACCGATCCTGCTCGGCCTGCGTGGAGAGGAGCGCGATCGTCCGGAAATTCTCCTGAGCCTCGCTCCAGACATATCCTTCGCGGGCTCGAACATACTTCGCCGCAAAGTACTTTGTCACCGCCTCGTCGTAGGTGCCCGCCGTCGACGTCAGTGCGGAGACCACATCGACGATGCCGGTCGAATTGTCGACGCGAACGACGAACGGTTCCACGGTCTTGAGGGGCGTCAATCCGGCCACCGCGAACACGGAAACGGCGGCGACGACCCCGGCGGCGATCGCGATCGACCAGGCGATACGGTTCGACCGCTCGATCTGGATCATCCGATCCTGGTCGAAACGACGGGCCTTTTCAAAATAGCTCTTCAAGTTCTCTGTTTCGACCATGTCCTCACCCCGCGCAACGACGATGCGAGCTATCGATATCGAGATGGGCGAAGGCAGCCGGCTCTTTCGTCTGCTCTGCGTAGGGCGTGGCCGAAGTCGATGATCTTGTCTCCGACCGGCTGGATTTCAGGTTTCGCTCACCCTCCCATTCCCACATCGAGCGATTGAGGGGACGACGTGAATAGCCGTCACATTTCGGCAGGGGATAGGTCAGCGATGCGCAGCCGCCGAGGACGGCCGCCATGGCGAGTAGCAGGGAGAACCTGATCAATTGGGGAGAACCCTTTCTTATTGTTGTCGGGGACGTCATGTACTCGACCCCCTTGCACCGACCGTTCGTCCAACGAAGCGCGCGGTCTGTCCGATGGCGTGCCCAGTGTTTCTCGTGCCACGGGCAAGCATCCCCTCATGTGCGTCGCGGGCGGCGCTGTAGCCATAGGCCAGCGACGCGCCACCGGCGGCGAGCGCCGATGCGATGCCGGGAAGCTGATAGAAGACGTAGAGGGCCGCAATGCCGATTGCGCAGAGCGCGATCGGGCGCATGAGAACATCGCTGTAACCGTCGATCGCCGTAAAGGTGGAATCGATGCAGGAGATCAGCAACGATCCCACCGCGACGACGAGGACCTGCAGGATGACGAAGTTGGCGAGCTGCCCGATCCAGGCTTCGGTGAAGCGGCGCGTGGACTGGAACATGGCGAGTGCGATGAAGATGGGTCCGATCGCCAGCACGATGGCAAGCGCGAGCCGCGCATAGAGCGAGACGACATAGCCAATGCCGGCGACGAGGAAGCTCACCGCGATGACCATCATCCCGCCGACGCCGGTGACGATGTCGACGGGCCAGGAGGCGCGAGACCAGATATCGGTCGCCGATGCCTGCCCCTTGTCCAGAAGGCTGTCGAAGGTGCTCGCGCTCGGCGTGGTCCCGGAATTCAGCGCCTGCGAGACCTCGCGGGGCAGGATATCGAAGAAAACGTTCGTCACGTAGGTCTGGTATTCGCCGGCGTTTTTGACCAGCATCACGATGATGGCAAGCTTGATCGCCCGGAAGACGAATTCAAGGACCGGCTCGGAGACAGAACCGCGCAGCACGAGATAGCCGTAGAGTACGATATAGAGGGTGACCGCGGCGGTCAGCGGACCGGTGACCCACTCCGCGATGTTCGACGTTCCATCAGAAACGAACGTCTCCAACGGCTGCTTGAACTGTCCATCGATGAACTCGAACACCTGATACATGGCATCAATTCCCCAACGCTTTGCGCATCTTCCGAAGGCGCAGCTTGCCGTCTGCCGCTTCTGCGTTGACGCAACTGGCCGTGTCACGCTTGTCGCCCGGATTGTTGCGGCATTCGGACAGGATGCGGCCGAGTAGCGCCTCGTCGGCGGTCAACTCATCGACGGAATAGGTCCTCTCCTTCTCTCCGGAGCACCCAGCCAGGGTGAGGAGCAAAGCCACGATGACAAGCCGCGTCATTGCAGCGCCGCCTTCATCGAATCCATCCGCTGCCGCCAGTCCTCGGCCTTGCGCTGTTCATCGACCTGGGCCTGTGCGCGCTGGACCATTTGCAGTCCCTCCATCCGCAACACATCGGACTGAAGGAATGCTTGCTCGGCCTGAAGGCGCGCTTGAAGATCGGCGATCTCTTTGGCGTCGCTTGCCGACGAGATTTTTTCACGCAGCTCATCGATGCCATCGATCCGTTTCGTCGCGGCGTCGTATATCTGCTGCCCGAGGCTCATCTGGCCGGCATTCTGGTTCTGGATCCGCGACAGCTCCTTCGCGTAGAAATCATCGGCGTCCGTCCGATAGCTGGAATTGCCTTCGAGAAATTTCGACGCGGACTGGCCAAAAACACCAGACCCATTTCCCTTGAGCAGACCCTCGATGGCCGCAAAATCCGACGGCAGTGCCTTTCGAATGGCCGGATCGTTCAAGACGCTGGCGACATCGGCCATATCGGTCAGCTTGTTGAGCGAGCCATAGAGCTGCTGCGCCTGCTCGATCTGCTGATGGAGCGCATCCAATTGGGATTTCAGCTGCGCGATGCTCTCGATGTGCTTCAGGATCGCCGTCTGGTCGATCACGGGAATCCCCTGCCCCGCGGCCGTGCCGGCCGAGAAGATCATCACCGCAGCCACCGCTGCGCCGTGCAGTCTGTTCGTAGCCATCAGCTTGCACTCCTTCGCTGTTGGAAAATGGGGAGCCAGTCCACTTGATCGCCGGCGAGCCCCGCACGGATCGCGTCCGCAAGCTCGACATTGGCGGTTCGTCCGGAAAGGATGGCGAGTTCGTCGTCGAAGCCGTTGAGATTGAGTTCAGCAACGACGCTGTTGTGCCCCTGCTTCAGGACGAACCGTCGGCTTTCGATGGAGAGCTCGCGCGCGATCAGTTCGTATTCGCGCTCGGTCAGCTTGAAGCCGTCGACATAGTCCGCATGGCTACCACGCGCGTTCGGCAGAAAAATCTGCGTTGGGCATTGCTCGATAATCGTGTGGGCGATCGGTGAATTGATCGCGTCGCGTGGGCTTTGCGTGGCGAACAGCATGAGGCCGTTTTGCTTCCGGATCGTTTTCAGCTTGTTCTGGGCGAGATCCCTGAAACCCTCGTCCTGCAGAGCCTTCCAGAATTCGTCGATGACGATAATGATGCGCCGGCCGTCGATCAGCTGCTCGACACGATGGAAGAGGTAGGCCATCAAGGGCGTGCGGATTTCCTCGTTGTCGAGGAAATCGGTCATGTCGTAACCGACCATCTTTCCGCCGACGCCGAATTCTCCAAGGCCGATATCCTCGGTGACGTTGTCGAAGACCCAGCCGAGCGGCCCTCCCCTCTCCCACCGGCGCAGTCGTGCGGCGATACCTTCGGGGTTCGTGTTGTCGAGGAAGGTCCGGAGCGCGCCGATCGTGCGGCGGTCCACCGGCAGGTCGGCAAGGCCATCGATCGCGGCAGCAATGTCGCGCAACTCGGTGACTGACAATTCCCGTGTCGCGGACCCGACGAGCTTTCCGACCCAGCGCGCCAGGAACACCTTGTTTTCGGGCGTCAGATCGAGGGCCTTGAGGGGAGCGCAGCCCGTGGGTGTTCCGTTTTTGAGGGGGAGGTAGGCTCCGCCGGCGGCGCGGACGTAGAGATCGGCCCCCCGGTCTTTGTCGAAGAAAACGACATGCGGATCATGCTTCTCGAGCTGCGACAGCATGAAATTGAGCAGCACCGTCTTGCCGGCGCCCGACGGGCCGCAGATGAAGGTGTTGCCGAGATCGCCGTAATGGAAATTGAAATAGTAGGGCGAGCCGGACGCGGTCTTCAGAAGCGCGACCGCCGGTCCCCATTCGTTGCCGTCCTTATGGCCGGTCGGATAGGAATGGAAAGGCGAGAGCGCTGCGAAATTGCGCGAGGTGATCGCACCCGATCGGGCACGAAAGCGGAAATTGCCAGGGAGCTGCGCCCACCATGCCGCTTCGAGGCCGAGGTCCTCCCGCGCGACGACAGCGCCGCCATTGGTCAAGCTCGCGCGTGCCTTGGCAAGATGGTCCGTCAGTTCCTTCACCGATGGCGCGAACACCGCGAGCGAGAGATGATGTTCGCCAAGAACGAACCGGTTTGACTCTAGATCGTCCATGGCGCCGTCGAGCTCTTCGATTTGCGATGCGGCCTTGTCGCCGCTGCTGAGCATCTGGTTCTGCTTGCGGCCCATGATGGTCCGAGCATCGGCTTTCGAGACGAAGGAGAAGGATTGCGACAGGATCAGCTCGAACGGGCTAGTCAAAACGCCATCCAGCATGCCGGGCCTGGTGGACGCGGGATACTCCTTGAAACTCAGCATTCCAGCAAAGCGGCTCTCGGCCTCGTGCCGGATCTCAATCGTCTCGCGGCCGACAATGACGCGGTCCGAATAAATCGCCGAAGCGATGCGGCCTTCGGTGAGGGGAACCGGCTCCCATCTTCCGCCGACGAGTTCATGAAGAACCTCGCTTGGCTCGGAGAATAGCAGCCCGTCATGCTCGTAAAGCGACAGGACCCTCGGCTCGAACCGCTTCAAGCCCGCCGTGATGTCGATGACCTTGTCTCGGAGTTGCTTCAGGGCCTCCTCGTCAAGCTCAACGCCTGAGCGGCGCGCCCTGCCGAGGCGCGAAAGCAACTTCGCCGCCCTTTCGGCGGGGTCGCGCGGCGGCGACCAGACGACGGAGAGGTAGAGGTCGTTTCGAAACAGGTCCTCGCGAATCATGCGTTCGCGATATTTTTCGTTGAGCGTGGCGGAGAACGGCGCGGTGAAGGTGCCATCGGGATAGCTGTTATCGCGCCGGCGGATCAGGTGCGTCCAAAGCGCTAGGCGCTCGTCGGCAATGTTCCTGTGCAGCGTATTGAGGTCGCGGTGCAGGGCATTGAGATCGAGAACGTCCGCCGTCTCGAACGAGACGCCTTCGAGCGCGATCACCACCATCAGGGCCCGCGACTCGAGGGCGATCGTCACGTTATCGACATGGCGCACATAAGGGATGAAGGTTTCGGAACCGAGCTCCCGCGCCTTAATCGTTGCGACACTAGGCAAAACCGAGATCCCTTTCGTCAAAATGGCGCGAAAGCTTTAGAGGCGAGATCGACGTTCCGCCCCAATGGGACGTGTTCCGCGACCGGCCGCGCGTCTCGACCCAGGCAACCACGATGCGGAACATGTTGTGGTCGTGCTTCACGAGCGTACGGAACAGGAAATGAAACACCACGCCGACGAGGGCGTAGGCGACGGAGCCGGCGGCGAGATAGAAGATCGTCGTCGCCATGACGTTGATCCCCATGGCCTCCATCGTCACGCCTGCGAACATCGCTGGCCGGGTGCAAGCGATGAACAGCGTGTCTTCTTCGAGAACCGGACGCGTCGTCGACATCCGGTCAGCTCCCGATGATGGTGCTGACGAGTTCGGAGGAGCCAGCGATCACGCCGATACCGACGATCCAATAGCCGGCGCGTCTGAGGTCCATGTACCCGAACATCCAGGCAAGGGCGATCAAGATCACTGCGATGGTGGCGAACAGCCGGAAGATGTTGCCCTGCAAGAGATCGACGACATTCTGCAGGATCGTCTCGATGCCGGCCGCCTGGGCGAAGGCCGGTTCGGCCAAGGTCGCGATGATCGCGGCCGCCATGACAGTGGAAGCGGCAACCGAACGGGTACGGGAACCAGGGATCATTTCATTCTGCTCCATGCTTGTTCTGGAAAACGAGGATCGAAGACCGACGCCGGGCGTTGAAGACGTCCCACGAAGGCGCCGTCGAGTCGGTGGAGGTCATCTCAGCGGAGTTCTCAGCAACCACTTCGGCGACGATGTCTGCCGACGGCGGAGCGGCTTCGTCGCTCTCGACCGCGGCCGCGCCGCCGATCGTCAGCGTGGCGAGCGTCGGCTTCAGCCTCTCGATGGCACGCCGAACCTGGTCGTCGTAGTTGACCATGGCGCCGACCGACGGATCGTCTCGGCCGTAAAAAGACTGCAGCATCACCTGCTCGGCCCGGGCCTCGGCGGCGCCAGCCTTGACGGCAAGGCGATAGTAACCGTCGAGCAGCGTTGCCGTGGCTTTCAGGTTGAGGCACGGATCGAATGCGTCGGAAATGGAGAGCTTCATTCTACCCAGGTCGCCCAGGCCGATCCCCCCGAGGCCAAGCTGAATGTCCTGGTGGTCGGCCGCGAGTGTCGTGGCGATTTCGATCGCCTCTACCTTTGTGGCGGGCTGTTTCTTGAGCGGAAGGCCGCTGTTGATGCGGATGTTGAAGGGCGCGAAACGGCTTTCGAGGCTGACGACGCCAGCCAGTGTTTCGGACGCAACAAAGGGTGCGCAGGTCTGCGCAAGATCAACAAAGACGATGGGCATGACTAGAACCAGACCCTCTGCTTGCCGACACCCTCGATGGTCACATCGATGTAGCGGGGTTTCTCGCGTATGAGCGGGCGGGAAATGGTGTAGGCCATGCACTGCTGGCGCCCGTTGTCCCATTGCCAGCGGGCGGATGAGGAGGCATCGCTTCCCCTCCCCCCGTCACGGTCTCGCCGGCACATTCCATTGTCGACGACCTGCATCGACGTCGACACGCAGGTCGCATCCTGACCGCGCGGGCCATATCCGCCGGTCAGGCGATAGCCCTCGTTGCAGTAGAGGGGCTCGTATCGAGGCCGCGAGCTCTGAAAGCCGACACCGCTGCATGTGGGGAAAGACCGGCCTTTGGCGAGCCACCGCCAAAGCTTTTGGATCGGAGGCCGGCATTCGGCAAATTGCGTCGGGCCGCCGGGATTGGATAAGCACAGGATTACCTGGCAGCCCCAATCATCGGCGCGGGCGCTCTGGCCGGAACTGAGATATAGTGAACCGAACCCTAATGCTGCTATAACCGTTCGAAAGAAAAGGCGTTTCATGCCCCCTACCCTCCGATTGAAATTTGGAAGGACGGGAGTCAAAGAATCGTCTCGCCCCAATGTCCATACTATGTAAATAATAGATAGTTAAATCGATGGCAAGCAAATTGAGCGACCGATGGCAAACCCAAGCTCTGCCCCTCTTCTCCGTGCGTGAGATTCTCGACAAGCCTCTTAAGGGCGAGACGCCTCAGTCGCGCATCAAACAGATCGGGATGATGAACATCCTCTATATGATGCACCAAGCTCACGAGAAGCTAACGCTCTCAAATATAATCGAATTTACGGGGATGACGCGAAGCGGAGTTCTCGAAACGATTGAGCTACTGGTGCAACGCGGAGTCTTGACGGAGACGCTTGGGAAGAACTCCATGGGCCGGGGCACAGCCAGGCAATTTGAGTTCGCTCCTCAGGTGTTTGACGTGCTTCGTGGTGCTTCCATGAGCGAAAACCACTAGCTTTACTTAACAAAGATTTTAGGTCGCGTCGACTTAGTTGCCGCGTTCTCGGTTCCGGACCAAAGGACCGGAGTTGCAATTGCCGTTCAAGAGGCCTTGAGCTGTAGATGGAACGACACCTCTGGGTGCGATCTAGTATGTCGAATCGGAGCGTCTGGTCCTGAAGCGCCGTCGTAGAATTCACCGAGCACGCGGAGAATTCCTTGTAAGAGACTAATGTGCGAGGAAGATTCCGGTGCAAAGACGAAAGCCGGTTTCGGAGGATGGTCGCGGTAACCGACTGATCTTAAAGGCTGAATATGAGATAGCTTGTCATGACCGTCAGACGTCATTAAGGATTTGTTAACCCTAAATAGCTTGCCAGCCCCTTAGAATCGATGCTTATTGAAAGCAGCGGATTGTTCGCGAATTTCCGCTTAGAAGCGCTATTTCAAGAAATCAGGCTCGGGCATGCCCAAAATCGCTGCAAAAATACCGCCAATAGACGAAGACCTGATGGGCTTGATAGAGCGCCATTCTCGGTCTCTGTCGGCGCAACTGCAAGAGCATCAACTTGCAACATTCCCGCCAACGGCCGAGAAAGGTATCCGGACGTTTCAGCCGGCGGAAGCAGCGAAATTGGTAGGGGTGAAGGAGGTCTACCTTCGCCAACTGGCCAACGAACTTGAGGATTTGCAGGTCAGCACCAGTCCGACTGGTCGACGGTCGTATTCCGTCGAGGATATGCACAAGATCCGCAAGCATCTTGACCAGGTGGGGCGCGGAAATCGACGTTACCTTCCCCACCGCCGTGACGATGAAGCGCTCCAGATTATCTCCGTGATGAATTTTAAGGGCGGGTCGGGCAAGACGACGACCGCCGCGCATCTTGCGCAATATCTTGCTCTCCGCGGCTACCGGGTACTTGCCATTGATCTCGATCCGCAGGCAAGTCTCTCGACGCTTTTCGGCACCCAGCCGGAAACCGACGTCGGTGCGAATGAGACGCTTTATGGCGCGATCCGCTACGACGACCCGCGTCCAATGGGCGAAATTGTACGTGCGACCTATATCCCGGACCTGCACCTGATTCCCGGCAACCTCGAACTGATGGAGTTCGAACACGACACGCCGCGCGCGCTAATGAAACGCAAGGTTGGCGACACGATGTTTTTCCATCGGATTAGCGAGGTGCTTGACCAAGTCACCCCGAACTATGACGTCGTGGTAATCGATTGCCCACCGCAGCTCGGCTACCTGACCTTGTCAGCACTGACAGCAGCCACATCCGTTCTTATTACTGTGCATCCCCAGATGCTCGACGTCATGTCCATGAACCAGTTCCTTTCGATGACATCGGATCTGCTTCGGGAAATCTCCGCCCACGGAGCACGCTTCGATTACAACTGGATGCGCTATCTCGTGACCCGTTTCGAACCCAGCGACGGACCACAGAATCAGATGGTCGGATATCTACGGGCAATCTTTGGTGAAAATGTCCTCAACTTCCCGATGCTGAAGACGACGGCTGTTTCGGACGCCGGCCTGACGAACCAGACCCTCTTCGAAGTGGAACGAGGACAATTCAACCGCGCCACTTATGACCGCGCGCTTGAAGCGATGAACAACGTCAACGACGAAATCGAGTCGCTAATCAAAAAGGCATGGGGGCGAAAGTCATGAGCAGGAAGGATATCCTCCGCGTACCAAAGCCGACGGCCGACGTCGCGGAGCCAATTGAAAGGCCGACGAAGAGCCGCATTCTACCGCTTCTCGGTACCGCTCTACCTGACGGACCCCAGCCGGCCTCGTCACGTCTCACCAGCCAGGTTGGTGGCGCCTTTGCAGAGGGAAAAGCGCGGTTTGAGCGCGCCGAGGAAATAGAAAGGCGCCTTTCGGAAGGGCAAACCATTGTCGAGCTAGACTCCGACACGATCGATCCGTCGTTCGTTCAGGACCGAATGCCCGGCGACATTGAGGGCCTGATCGAGGCTATCCGTGAACAAGGCCAGCAGATTCCGATCCTCGTGCGACCGCATCCGGACATCTCGGGCCGCTATCAGGTGGCCTTCGGACACCGTCGTCTGCGCGCCGTCACGGAATTGGGCCGTCCTGTCAAGGCAGTCGTGAGGGACATGACTGACGAGCAACTGGTCATTGCGCAGGGTCAGGAAAACAACGAACGCCGGGACCTTACATTCATTGAAAAGGCGCGTTTCGCGGCGCGACTGAACGAGCAGTTTTCGAGAGACGTGGTGATGGCGGCCTTGTCCGTCTACAAGAGCGACTTGTCAAACATGCTTTCCGTCGTGACCCGCATTCCCATGGATATCGTCGATGCGATCGGCCCGGCTCCTGGTATCGGACTGAAAAGCTGGGTGGGTCTTGCGGATATTCTTGGACGCGATAGCGACTTTGAACACGCATCGAGCTTTTTGCGATCGGAAGAGGCGAAAGCCCTGCCCTCACCCGACCGCTTTAAATCTCTGGTCGCAAGTCTCAGACCTGCGTCGACAAAGCGAGGACGTCCGGATCTTCTGACGACGTCCACGGGCGTTCACTTGGCTCAGGTGACGAAAAGCAAAGCCAAGCTGGACATCTCGATCGACCGGCGCGCCATGCCTGAATTCGCGGCGTTCGTCCTAGAGAAACTGCCGGCACTTTATGAAGAGCATCGCTTGAAAAGCGGCGCTGGTGACAAGCCGAATAACGGAGAATAAGCGGAAAAAGAAAAAGGCCCCCAAAACGTCGCCGTCGTGGAAACCTCTTTCAGATCTAAGCAACCTGAGAATCGCACTTCCACGGATATTCGTCAAGAGTCCAGGCACCGATTTGGTGAGCTGATTTCTTTTGCCTTTTGAAAGGTGAAGGACAATGCAGACAGGAAGTGTGACGACGCCCTTCGGGCGCCGACCCATGACGCTTGCTCTCGTGAAGCGTCAGGTTGCGACTAGTGAGATCAAGGCGGGCAAGTCGGTCGACAAATGGAAGGTCTTTCGGGACACCTCCGAAGCCCGAGAAGAACTCGGTCTACAATCCAACAGTCTTGCTGTTCTGGACGCGCTATTGAGTTTCTATCCCGAGACCGAATTGCGCCAGGACGCGCAGTTGATCGTGTTCCCGTCGAACGTACAATTGAGCCTGAGGGCTCATGGCATGGCCGGGGCAACTCTCCGTCGCCATCTCGCAATGCTGGTGGACGCAGGGCTAATTGTCCGGAAAGACAGTGCCAACGGCAAACGCTATGCACGCAAGAATGGCGCCGGTGACATCGAAAATGCGTTTGGCTTCGATCTTTCACCGATCCTCGCGCGATCCGAAGAACTGGCGCTTGCAGCACAGAAAGTCGTTGCAGCGCGGTCTGCCTTCCGGAAAGCCAAAGAGAATTTGACGATCTGCCGCCGCGACGTTCGCAAGCTGATTTCGGCGGCGATGGATGAAGGGGCGGACGGTAACTGGGCAGCCATAGAGACGATGTATGTGGAGCTTGTTGGACGGATTCCCCGGTCGCCTAGCATGGCAGACGTCTCGACCCTCCTCGATGAGATGGAGCTTCTGCGCGAGGAGATCCTCAATCAGTTGGATTTTCAGACGAATTCAGAATTTTATAGCACCAATGCCGCTCTTAATGAGCGGCACATACAGAGTTCAAACCCCGAATCCCTTAGTGAAATTGAACCTAGCTCTGAAAAAGAGCAGGGGCAGACATCGAGAGAAGCTGATAGGGCGATGACTAGGGAGCCGCTGAAGGCCTTCCCACTTAGCATGGTGTTGAAGGCATGCCCGCAAATTGCCGACTATGGGCCGGGCGGCAGCATTGGAGGCTGGCGCGACCTGATGTCGGCTGCCGTGTTGGTAAGGTCAATGCTGGGGATCAGTCCCTCCGCCTATCAGGATGCTTGTGAGGCGATGGGGTCCGAAAATGCGGCGGTCTCGGTGGCCTGCATCCTAGAGCGTGCACATCTGATCAACTCGGCAGGTGGGTATCTTCGAGATTTGACGCGGCGAACTGAGCGAGGCGAGTTTTCCCTCGGACCAGTGATCATGGCGCTTCTGCGCAGTAATGGTGAAAAAAGCCTGCGAGCGGGATAACGCGTTGTTAGTCGCGACTAACTGGGCTAATAGACTGAAATTACCGCAGTTTCTGAATGAGGGCAATTTCGAAAGCCTTGCCCAAGACCGAGGGGAGCGCGGTCTGCGGTTGATGAATATGCAAAACCCCTAGCGCCGATGCGGCTATCGCCTGGATTCTTGTTCAGGAGGTTAGCAATCTGAAGGACAAGTCCCGGAGCAGGATCTTTCACTGCGTCAGCCGGATTATGTCGCCCTCAGCACTACGTCGATCCTCGGTTTGACCAACCCATTGTCGACCGAAGTTAGTTGCGACTAACAGCGCTAAACCTCGAAATCTGCGTCCTTTTTTTGGGAGGGCACGTACATTACTCTCAACCGGGGTAGGTTTGGAAAACACCTTGCGAGAACGTGGGCGGGCAAATTTTCAACTGCGCCAAGCGGCTATCGGGGCGCGCAAGACGACCGACGTGAGGAGCGGCGAACCACTCATTCCGCTGGTAGGTGGACGTCATTGATAACGTCTCACGCGAGTTATTTTCCGGCGTCTTTCAATACGTGAAGACAACGCAGGCACCGCCGCTCTTGCGGACTTCACGGCACACGGCCTCGGCTTCCTGCCGGGTCGGGCGGCCGATGCGGGCCGTGTATCGCAGCCTTGTCCCGAAAGCACGGTTGCGTTCCTTCTGGATCAGCGGTTTTTCCTTGTTCAGCGGCGCGGGCAGGGATCGAACGGACGACAGGAACAGTCTGACTGCAACCGCCGTCTGGAAATGCCCCGCCAGTTGCGCACCCCACGGAGCCCAGGCGCCTTCCGCTTCAAATTCCAGAGTCTTGAGGCGCCGCGTGTCGGCAAGCGAGATGTAGGCGTCCTCGAAGGAATTCTGACCGTCGAGGCGCAGATTGATGGCTGCAGGCGGGTTGTCGCGCCAGTCCTCGGCCGCATGAGCCGTGATATCAAGGACGTAGTTGCGGGTCTCCTGCGGCAGGCTTCCGTTTTCGGGAACGCCTGCAGTCCGCCTTCGCCGGCTAGTAGGCGGTGGCATCCGGGCCGATATTGCCGAACCGGTCCCGCAGGTCATCGAGATACTCGGCCGATTTCTTCAATGCCTCCAAAGCGTCGAAACTGTTCGATAGGCCGCGCAGTCTTGCGGTGGAGGGAATGAATTGCGCTATTCCTTCCGCGCCTTTCGGGCTGACGGCATCAGGACGGAACCGGCTTTCCTTCCAGATCAGCCGGGCAAAGAAATCGGGCGGCAGATCGTTCTCGCCGGCGAAGCGGGATAGCGCCCTGCATATGTCGCGATTGAAGCTGGCCGCGCGGACGCAGAGCGTTCCGGTGCTGGTGGTTGTGGAATAAAGACAAGGCGGCGCGCGCCATTCCCTCTGGGCGATCGCGGCATCCGTCGGGATGCAGGAGACCAGCCCTCCCGCAGCCAGCAAGGCAAGTCTTCCCCTGTCCCGTCTGCGTCGTGCGCGCCACATAGCTTCCTCATACCACCGATGCGAAAGACGACGGGACTGTACTTTACTCTATGAGAGTTCCAATCAAGGTGGGTTTTCGTTTCAGACTCGAGAGAAGAGGGGCGCCAGCGGGCCGGCTGCCTTGATTAGTTGGATCCTGGGGGGCGATGGCTGGGAGTGATCTCCCTCGAGACATGGCCAAGCTGCTCCAGTAGATGACACTCGCCGAGGTCTGCCAAGGAAGCCAGGCCAGCGTGCGATGATTGCCGGCGGATTCGCTCCGGCTGGTCACGTTTCCATATCACGCAGCGGAGGAGGGCGCCTTGGGCGAGCCAAGCGATTTACGAAGTAGATTTTCCAAAAGCAGAATGTGCGGATAACCAATCGTTTGCAAAAGTCTCTAGGTGCTTCTCCGGTAACGGTGAACGTTGAAAGCCCTGTGGAGCCTGCCATTCATCTGAACAGTGGACAGGTGACTATCGCCTAGCCATATGAAGGCGGCGGCGCAACGCTCGGCTTCGCAATTGCCGAACCGCTGGTGCTAGTCAGTTCTTGAAGGCCAGGTGGCGTGCTGAAGGCACGCGTGCTGCGATCCACGCCGAAGAAAGACCGCGGTACGTTAAGGCTTGTTCGCGGTATCGAGGTGTTGATGTTTACCTGCTCGGACGCTTAAACATTCATCGGCGCCGAAGCCACATCGGCTTTCAGAAATCGGAGCAACATTGATGACCCGCGAACTTTCTCTTTCACGCGACCGAATTTCCGTGCTTCTGCTGGAGGGCATTAGCCAGACCGCCGTGGACTACTTTTCTTCCTCCGGCTACACTAACCTCATCCATTTGCCGAAGGCGCTTGACGACAAGGATCTCAAGAGCCACATCGCCGACGCTCACATCATCGGCATTCGTTCCCGCACTCAACTGACGGACGAGATGTTCGAAGCCGCGAAGAAGTTGATCGCCGTTGGCTGTTTTTCCGTTGGTACGAACCAGGTCGATCTTGACGCGGCGCGGCGGCGCGGCATCCCGGTGTTCAATGCACCTTATTCGAACACGCGATCGGTGGCTGAGCTTGTGATCGGCGAGATTATCATGCTGACACGGCAGATCTTTCCGCGCTCGGCTTCCGCGCATCAAGGTGGGTGGGAGAAATCCGCAGTCGGCAGCCGGGAGGTCCGCGGCAAAACGCTCGGCATTGTCGGCTATGGCAATATCGGATCGCAGCTCAGCGCGCTTGCCGAAAGCTTGGGTATGGTCGTTCGTTACTTCGACCTGTCCGATCGACTCCGTCGGGGCAATTCGGAGTCGATGGCTTCGCTCGGTGACCTTCTCGAAATCTCTGACTATGTGACAATGCACGTGCCCGAAACACCTTCGACGCATAACATGATCACCGAAACCGAACTGCGCCGCATGAAGAAGGGCGCCATCTTCATCAACAATTCTCGCGGCACGGTGGTCGATCTCGATGCGCTTGCGAAAGCCCTGAGAGACGGACACCTGGCGGGCGCCGCCGTGGACGTATTCCCCAAGGAGCCGGCATCGAACTGCGAGCGTTTTGAAACGCCGTTGCAAGGCTTGAGCAATGTCATTCTGACGCCGCATATCGGTGGCTCCACTGAGGAAGCCCAGGAGCGCATCGGCGGGGAGGTTTCGCGTAAGCTGGTGGAGTATTCCGACATCGGTTCAACTATGGGCGCTGTCAATTTTCCGCAGGTTCAGTTACCCGAGCGCCCAAATGGCACGCGCTTCATTCACGTGCATGAAAACCGCCCCGGCATGCTAATCCAGCTCAACGAAATCTTCGCGTCGCGCGGGCTGAATATCATCGCTGAGTTCCTTCAGACGTATGGCGACACGGGCTATGTGGTGGTTGAGGTCGAAGGAGTTTCCGCAGAGAGTGACGAGATTCTTCAGGCCTTACGCGCAATTCCTGGAACGATAAGGGCGCGATTGGTCTACTGATCGCTGACGGCGGGCCAGTGCAGCAGTATATGGCGACCTTTGGTGGAGTGAACTGGGAAAGTCCTACGTGTTTTCGATGGCTGCATCGGTCGGCAGATGTCGGATATGTCGGTGGCAACGACAATTCGTCAGAATGTGTCGACATATCCCGCGATCTGCGAAGTCGTTGTTCAAACACGCCGCCCACGGAAAACCGATCGTTTGTTAACGTCCCTGTCCCTTGTTGCGAGACGACGGTAGGCTCACCGCAGCCGCAAGAATTCTGGGGACACCGAATACCTATTCAATTTTGGAGAAACGCAATAACGATGACTATCTGAAAGAGGTGAGCCGCGATGCCAGTGGACTTCTCGTCCGAACCGTTCCAGGTATCATCAACGAGTGAGGAGCAGAGACGCGCGTGGTTCAGCCGTTTTATGACAGGACCGGTAGCGTTCCGCTTGCGGACTAAAAAGCTTGAGGTTGAGCCGCACGCAGGCCCTTTATCAATCAAGGCCGTGTTTCGTGGGAGCGAGACGTATCTTTTCGATAATCGCCGAGTGCGTGTCGCACCGGGGGAGATGCTCATAGTCGCCCCCGAGACGATTTACGCCAGTTTGATCGACACTCCGATTGATACCGACAGCTTCTCCGTCTTCATTCCCGCAAACATGCTGGGAGGGGAGGGCAGCGGTCAGATTGGGCGGTTTCTCGAGCGCGGATTGGAGGCTGTCAACCTCGCCGGGCAGGTTCGGCTGCATCAATCCCTCACGAACCTGTCCCTCGCCCTGGAAGGGGACGACGAGATGGCAAAAGACGAAGGCTTCGCTTGTCTTCTGCACGAGCTGGGCGTGAGCTGCGATGCGCTCGGCAAATCGTGCGAAACGATTGACGCGCGCACGTCCGGACGACGGGCCGAACTTCTACGTCGCGCGCTTCGCGCCAGGGCTCTGATCGACGCGGGTCCATGCAGAGCGCTTACCCTTGCAGAACTCGCTGCGGAGGCATGTCTTTCGCCCTATCATCTGTTGCGCGTTTTCAAGGCGGCCTTCGGGCAGACGCCAGGGCAATATCTAACCGCGCAGCGGATGAAACACGCTGGCAACCTGCTCTCCATCGGAAAAGAGCAGACTGTTGCCGACATCGCCAATGACTGCGGCTATTCCAATGCCTCGGCGTTCGGTCGGGCATTCCGACGGCATTGGGGCTACTCACCGACTGCGGCGCATCCCGCCCGAGCAAAATAGCAAGATCGGCATAGGCGACCTGTGCATAATCGTGGTCGAAGTCCTGATAATCTCATGGGGATATTGATGAGAGTGTTCGAACTTGGATTGTGCGCATTGCTCGCGCTGGCCGGGCTTGGTCATCTGACTGGCACCTTTCTGTTTTATACAGCAGGGACCGAGGTTTTTGTTTGGTCGCTTTCCGCCTCCGCCTTTGTTTTCACGATAGTGTTTCTTAATATCGTGCGCATCCGGCGACCGGACGACGTGCCCATCGGCAATGCGTCGATCGTGTTCTCGCTGTTGTGGATTGTGCTTGCGTTTTTGTTCGCGCTCGCCGAGGGCAATCCGGCAGATCCTAGGGCGCTGATGCACATTATGACCAGCGCTGGACTTACGGTTACGGCGCTCCGCCAGCGGGCGGTTCATGCCCACGTCCTGTCGAGAAGGCACCACGGGGATTGAGATCCCACAGTCACGAGTACGGGTGACGACGCCTCAGGTCGGAGTCTCCCGCGCAGAGCTTTTATCCGCCAAGCTGCTGCGCAGATGGGCTATCTAAAGCCCTGCGGCCTTGGTGAGGTTGACGCGGAACCGGTCGCGCCGGCGCTGATAGCGGCGAGTCATTTCTGCTGAGGCGTGGCCGAGCTGTTTTTGCACATGGCGCTCGTCGACTTCGGCCGAGGAGGCGAGGCCGGCGCGCAGCGAATGCCCGGCGAATTTCTCCCCACGCTTCACCTCGGAGAGATCGCCGCGCACGCCGGCCGCGAGCGCCGTCTTCTTGACGAGGCGTGCCACCTCCTGGTCGTTCAGGCGATCTGGCCCAACATCCTTGCCCTTTCCGGTTACCCGGCGGAAAAGGGGGCCTTTCGCGAGCTTGGCGAACTTGATCCAGGTTTCCAACGCAGTGACAGGGCAGGTGGCATCGGAAGAGCCGCGGCCGATCTCGACCTCGCGCCAACCGGTCTTGCCGCGCAGGGTCAGCAGCGCGCCCTTGTCGAAGATCTCGACCCAACCGCGCCCATCGTCTGTCTGGTTGCGGCCGAGGTCCAGACCGGTGATCTCCGAGCGGCGCAGGCCGCCGGTAAAGCCGATCAGCAGCATCGCCCGGTCGCGCAGGCCGCGCAGCGACCCGCGATCAAGCGTCTCCAACATGGCGATTAGATCCGCGGGCAGGATCGCTTCCTTCTGTCGGGGCGGGGCGGCGTGTTTGTTACGAATGCCGGCCATGACGGTGGCGATCGCCCGGTCTTTGCGATCGAGTTTTAGCGCGCCGCGCTGGGCATAGTTCCAGCTGAGCGCGGCGAGGCGCCGCTCAATGGTTGAGACGCTATTGGCTTTGCCGCCTCGCTCCGCTGAACCGGAGGCACAGGCCGTGATGTAGAGCCCGACGACCTGCGGGTCCGGGGGGAGGGGTGGAAAGTTCTGGCGGCGGCACCAGGCGCAAAAATGCCTCCAGTCGGAGGCGTAGGCCTTGCGGGTATTGGCGGAACTGGCCGCCTCGACGTAGCCGCGGGCGCGCTCGGCGAGATTCTGCAGCTGGGCGGGCAGGCCGCCGTTGGCCTGGGGAATGGGGGAGGGGAGGTCGGCCGACACCCCGGCCGCGGAACCATCAGCGGAAACCGCTGTGCTGTGCGGCGGCGCAGAGGGCTCCGGAGGGTGAATTTCGGTGTTTTCCTCGATGATTTGGGCCATCTCCTCTATAAAGAGCATAATGAACGATAAGGCAATCTTATCCATCATTATAAGGGAAAGACAAGCCGTGCGGTTAGTGCGCAAAAGTCTGGCATAATCCGCACAGTTGGCCTAGGATGCCGGTCATGGATTTGCCTGTCACCCCGCTCGTTACCGCCCCGACATTCACGGCCGCTCTGCCCAGCTGGGCCCTGCCGCGTGGCCGCGAGCCGGACGAACTCGCCGCCGCCGTTGCCGCCGGCATCGCGTTGAAATCGCTGGACGATCTTGTCCGCTCCGCGCCCGCCTGGGCCGGCTGCTGGCGATCCCGCCAGGCCCTGAAATGTGCCGCCGTCGCGGTCCGGCTGATGGGCCGCAGTGAGGACGAACCCGCCTTGCGCGATGCGCTTTTGCTCACCGCCGCCGGTGACGATCCCGGCCCGGCCGGAAAGGTGTTTTTGGCCACCAAAAGATTTTCCACCCGAAAACCCGCCTTCTCCTCGAAGGGGGTAGCGGAGCTTGCCGATCTGTTGGGGCTAGCCTCGGACGATCGGCTGACCGCGGCCGTCGGCTATGCCGACGATGCGCTGCAATCCGGCCGTCCCGCGCCGTTCGCGGCTGCGGACCTGGTCACGGCCATCCACACCCTGCGGCCGGACGCCGAACCGCTCGCCTGGATGCTGGCCGACCTGCTGATCGCCGCGCAGCTGAAATGGGAGTTTGCCGTGCCGCTGCTGATGGCCGAGCGCTACGGGCCGGCCTTCAAGACGCTTGGGGGCAGGGGTCGCGTGCGGCCGGGCGAGCCGGCCTTTGCCCGCGCCGTCTGCCTTGCCCTCACCGAGGCAACGGCTGCGGCCCTGCGCACCGCCGGCGACATCGGGCGCCGTGCTGAAACGTTGCGCGCAGCCGCGCCGAAGGTGCGCACCAAAGGCGCGGGCGCGGTCATCCAAGCGCTTCTCGATCAGGACGCCGTGGCGGCCTCGGCGCCTGGCAGCAATCTCTCGCGCTGGGCGGCGACCCGGTTGTTCGACCGGCTGGAAGGCTTTGGCGCCGTGCGGGAACTGTCCGGCCGCAGTGCGTTCCGGATCTATGGGCTATGACAATGGCTGAACCGGAGGCAGCCAAACCACCGCATGGCAAAAGACGCACTGGGCAAGCGAACGCTGGAGATGAACATCTCCTTGATCAGGAGCTGGCGGATTTGCCGCCGGAGCTGCGCTGGCGCGAATGGATGCTGCGCGTCGAGGCGGTGATCTTTGCCGCGGCAGAGCCGGTCGGCCGCGAGACGCTGGCCCGTGTCGTCGGCAGGGACTGCAGCATCGACCTGTTGATCGACGACCTGCGCGCGGAATTGCGTGACCGGCCCTACGAGATCGTCTTCGTCGCCGGCGGCTGGCAGCACCGAACGCGTTCGCGTTTCGCCGGTTCTATCCGGGTGTCACAGGCGCCGACGAGGAGTGCGGCGCCGGCCCTGTCCGACTTCGAGGCCATGGTGCTGATGGCGATTGCCTATTTCCAGCCGATCACCCGCGGCGACCTGTCAAAAATCTTCGGCAAGGAGGTCAGCCGCGACACGATCGCCAGCCTGCGCAACGCCAACTTGCTCGCCTCCGGCCCGCGCAGCCCCACGCCGGGTGCGCCCTATACCTATGTCACGACGAAACACTTCCTGTCGGCGTTCGGTATGGAGACGCTGCGCGATCTGCCCGACATCGAGGCGCTGGAGGATGCGGGGCTGCTCAGCCGGCACGTCGTACCTACTGACACGGCAATGACCGAGACGGAGACCGACGAATAGGCTAATAGATTGGCCGGCGGCTAATCTTCGGCAAAATGGCCGGCGAGATTCAAAAAAGCTGGCCGAGTTTAGGGAGATGTCGCCTTTGGAGCCTTTTCCTTTAACGTTGTGGTCGGGTAGCCAAACGCAAGAAAGAAATGCGAAACACGAATTGTACCGTGCGTGGGGGCGAGACTTGCGTCTCTTTCGTGTTCTGTATCGAAGTCAGCTCCTGCGAACAAACCTGAAGGTCGTGTAAAAGGTTCTCCCGCGTGGGTAGGGCATAAGCGCAGGGTTGCCCCGAGCGCCTTCTCGGCTAATGCCTTTCTGATCGGCGGGACAACGTCGGGGTCAGGATCTAGGAGAACGCCAACCATTGCGGCGACGGCTTGCTTCCTGCTGTAAATCCCTGTGACAAAACGACCAAGCCCCTGATCGCGAAGATAGTGGTCACGATGTTTTTTCTGACGACCGAGGCGCTTGAACTCGAACACGAGCTTCATGCTTTGCGCGTCATTGTTCCAGCCATAGACGATGTCAGTCCGACGTTCTTCGATCATCGCACCCGTCGCAGGATCGATATCTCCAATGATGTCCTCGGCTGCCCACATTCCCAGCAGACCCCGTTCCCGAGCGACGTGATTTTCCACGTAGATCTTCAATCGCTTTGTGAGACCATCCTCCTTGGTCTTTGGATTGAAATCAGGCCGATAACGGGACGCGAGATCCGCCCACCCCTGTCGAAGGGCTTCGACTGCTTCGGTGGCCGGCTGAAGCGGAAATGCGGCGAGCCAGTCAGTGGATGATGTCACGCTGTCACCGCCATGTCCGTATTCATCCGTCGGGACTGAACGCCTCGAACAATCTGCTCAGCATCCCTGGTGGCTTGCCGAACCGTCCAACTCCGCCTCGTCAGCGGACGCACCAAGTACAGAGCTCCGTCGCTCCACAATTGCACATCGGGCAGCAGGGCAAGGAAATCGCCTGACGCAATGATACGCAGGCCCTCTTCGCGTAGGCGGCCAAGAGTCTCCAGGACGAGATCGTCGCTGACCTCAGTGTCAACACTTGGTTCGTCTGTGTCCTCGCCCGTGTATGTGATGCGAACGATACCCGACGGCCCGGCCCGCTCTGGATCGCCGGCAGCGACGTTGACGTGGAAGCGACCCCGCCCACCCATTCGTGTGCGCCATGTTGTCAGCGCTGACGCGAGCGCCTGAGCATATTTTTCAAAATCCTCGATCGAGGCCCTTTGCTGTGCCACGGTGTCCAGGCTCTTAAAGCTGCGAGGGCGGATCGAAGGCATGAGTACTTCTACGGTCTCACGCACAAGCGTTCTCTCGTCGTCTGAAATCCCAAAATATGTAAACACGGCATCATCAAGTTCAGACCGCAGGTCATTGTATCGTCGTGCCTGATCGAGGTCGGGAATCGACGTCAGCGATTCCATGCTTTCATGCACTTTTTGCAACGCGATCAGTGCCGCATCGGGATCCGGAGCATCCTGTGGCGTGACGAACGGGAATGCTTCGACGTCGGCGAGGTGGACCCCGTTTCGTTCGCACAGCATTTTCCACCCACGCATCATCAGGAAGTATCGGGCAAGCGTGGAGCGCAGGTAGACGGCGGCAAACTGGAGGAGGGCCGCATCTTTTTTTGGTCCTGAGATAACTCCAATGCTGTGGGTGAAGCTGGCAGGCCCGTCATAATAGACGGCGCGGATATTTTGCTCGTCCTTGGAAAAACCATCGGGGAAGAGAACTCGCGGACCGTCAAATACAGCTCGAATGGCATCGTTCAATCCGACGACAGTGTCCTGATCTTCTGGCCATTCCGCTAGCAAGTCGGGGTGGAGCACGGGCGATCCGGCCTTCAGCGCGGCGATTGGTACGAATGGCTTTTCGCGGAGTTCCCCTGCGTCAATCGGTTCGCGGCTCTTGTCGTTGAGGTGAATCCCCTTTCGGTAAACCCACCGTCGAAACTCACGCGGCCCGCGCCAGAAGTCTGCAAAAGTCCCCCGTAACGAAAGCCGAGTCCAGATCGACAAATCGCTCGCGTCGCCCCACATCATGGTCACGAGGAGTTGCGGATCCTCAGAGACGGATCGGGTCTGGAGGTTGTGCCGATCCGCGCTCTGCATGGTGAGGCGACCCAAGGATAGGCTAAGATCGGCCTTCGGAACGAGATACTCAAACGTTTCGTCGAAAGGGATTACTGCCTCCGATGCTACAGCCCGGCGCTCCGCAAGGAAGACATGACATGTGTTTTCCGCCGTGGGGAACAGCAAACCCTGAAGGTCGCCAAAATTGATCAGCCGGTGTGGTCGATAAATGCGGAGCGTCTTCGCCACAAACGCAGCGCTCGAAGCCCCCAGGAATTGTCCAATAGGAAGGATCAAACATATGCGGCCACCGACAGAGAGGAACTCCTGCGCGCGTAGCGCATATGCGCCAGCGATCTGACGACGGGCAAACGGGACGTTTGCCTCCTCGGCCCAGTCGTCGGCAGATGTGCGAGCTTGTTCTTCCGGTTCGGCCCACGGCGGATTTGAAATGATCAGTGAGAAACGACGGCCGAGAAAGGCATGGGTCTTCCTGAAGAAGTCCGCATTTTCAGGGCCATGCACCAGGTTGTGGCCGCTGAGCGATGGAAGCTTGGTCCCATCAAGATCTTGAGCCGCCAAAATGTCCGAAGGTGTTAAGCCTTCCAGCAAAGAGAGATAGAGGCTGAATGCGGTGACGCGGCACGCCATAAAATTGATGTCGCCGCCGAAAATGCTTCTCTGGAGAAGCCGGCTCCGTTCTGCAAAGCCAAGCTGCCGCTCCTCCTTTGCCTCCGACAAGGCGATGAGGCGGCGATAGGCGGTGGTCAGCAGGATCCCGGACCCGCAAGCACCGTCGAAGATCGTTTCGGACAGTGCATCAGGCGAGGTCATCAACGCCTGGTCGACAGCGAGCATAGCCAGGTTGCGCGGTGTGTAGTAGGCGCCATCCTTCGCCTGCTCTTCGGGCGTAAGGAATTTTTCGTATAGGCCGGACAGGAGCTCGACCGGGATATAGCTGAAATCGTAGTTCCAGAAATCAGCCTGTCCGGTGTGCATGTCAGTGCGACGCAGGAACAAGTTGAGCAGGTCGAACCCGCTTTCGGAGAGAGCGTTCCATGGATCGTGACGATCGTCTCCGAGGAAGTCACCGTTGAAATCTTTTCGCAGGCGGTCGATCAGCATGCGAATGCCGTCTCGATCGTGCCGCGTTACTAGCCCGTGAAGTTCCGCCACACCTCGTCTTTCGCGGTATGTGGAGCCAACGATTTCGCGATGTTCCAGGTATGAGATGAAGAGTACCTGCCCCATGAGGAGCTCGGCGAGCCGCCGAGCTTCCTTGCTGGAACTGGCCTCAGGATACCCCTCATCGGTCAGTTTTGTGACTGTAGTCGAGAGGTTCGCAAGCAGCTTTCGGTCGACGCGTGCTGAAACGTCAAACCAACTTGGGAGTCTTCGAGACAGGTTTGCCGTTGCGACGTCTAAGGCCGAGAAGGGCCCGTCTGGTCGTGCTGTATCGAGACTTAGGTGTTCTCCCGCCTGCTTGAGTTTTCGGGCCGGAACCGCCAGCGCTTCATCGCCTTTCAGTTCGATTACGATCGTTGCAAGGTTCTGGTTCCAAATTCGTTTGCGCGCCTCATCGAGGGCGGCCGGCGAGAGCGGCTTATCGTCCTCTCCGACGAAAACCACGGTCGGAACGCCTTCGACCTCAAATACTGCCTGCGCCCGAATGGCGCCGTCGCGTGCGAGAAGCGTCCTTATTTCAAGCGCGTACGGGTGAGATTCGACGACCCGTTCTCCTTGCATGTGCAAGGCTTCCGGCTCGGCAGCATATCCAAGCTTGTCGAGCCAGCTATGGATGTGCGCGGTCACGACTTTGCTTCCATCGCTCGAAGGATTTGATCGCCGGCAGAAAATGAAACGATGACGCAAGGATAGGAGCTCATGCTGATCGGCTCCGCCCGGCAGACTTAGGTTCGATTTTCTTCCCGTGTGTGGGCTTTTTGTGCATTGCAGGCAAGGAGAATAGGTCGAATTGGCTGGCGGTGCTTATCGCACTCGGCAAAGCAAATCCATCTCGGATGATTTCGAGATGCGGATCAAGGTGAACAACGAGCGCATCCATCTCGACCGGCCGGCTTGTCGCATCAAAAAAGAAGCACTTACCATGAGGGCCAAGAGCGACGCGCCGGCCCCACAGCCCGACGAACGATGTTGATCGCAGTTCTTTGCGAAGGTTGGCAAAGGTCGTCTTATACGCTTGTAGCTCAATGGCAAATTGGTCACGCAGCAAAACGGCGATGCGCAGTATGAGGGTCGTCTGCCACGTAAACTTTGCCGGAGACCCTTTTTGCTTGGGAGGGACATCCGCCGGCACCAGTGCACGACGGCTAGTCCACTCACGAAGTTTCTCCGTCGAGAGACCTGTCAATTGCGACGCTACGGGCGTAGGGATCAACCGCAATGTGGCCTCCATAAGATCGGGTATGATACCCAATTTCCGTTTCAGGAATGGGTATCATACCCGATCTGGTTCGTAAAGAAGAGCGCCTTGTCTCGCTGCAGCTCAAATGGGACAGGGCGCTATCGTTCGCACGTCGCTGACGTCCATGCCAATCAGGTCAGAACAGATTGCCGGCGTGTTAAGGGCGATCTTACGCGTCGTCGCGTGAACCTCGACGGCCCACAAAGTGGGCCGTCGGTAAAGGTGTTCGAACTATCTTGGGTGCAATAAATATCGCCCGGGCCGGCGTGGTCGAACTGCTTCCGCCCGGGCGAACGTTTTCATGTGCTTTCGCAAGGTGCGTATGCCGGACAATGCTAGTCCACACTTCACTTCTTGGTACGTCGCCGCGCGAGCATTCTGTTCATAGCACGCCGTTCCTCGGTGCGTCTGCGATCCTCAGAGCGACCGTGGTCGGGTCTGATGACATAGTCGAGATCGTCCAAACATGGTTTCGACATGTTGAAGGTTACATTCAGCGAATGATAGCCGCGCTCGTCGTAACGAGATTTCATCAAGAAGCCCGCATGGATCGCCGCTGCGATCAGCACGCCATTAGGCACGTAGTGAGGACCGAGCCGCTCACCCTCAGGATAGGTGCATTCAAAATTCTCTGCGATGTGTTTCACCCAATAGCTACCCGTACCTTTGCGGATCGTTTTGGTGCGAGTCACATTCTCCAATAGCGCCAGGGATACGAGGAAGGGCGTAACCGCGTAATCGCTCAGAAGCTCGGACCGATTTTGCTGGAAGCGCGCGTATCTATCTCTTTCGTCTTCCCATTTCCCGTCGGATTTGCGTCGAGGCTGGCCGAAGCCGATACCCCAGACGCTGAGATTTTCATTCGCGGCAACAACATTTGCGATTGCTACTCTGGCGATGGCACAATGAAGAACGGTAGGGGAAACGCGGAAACCGTGCCTCCGCAGGTATTCCTGGAAAGCTGCGCCATCAGACGTGACGGCTTCCGTAGCGCATGTCGAAGCTGTCCGAGCCGCAGCATAGGTTGCGAAACCGAGCCCTCTACCGAGGGCCTCGCAGCGGTGAGAGGATTTGACTTCTGGTAGTTTGGTCCGCAGCTCGCGTTTGACGGCGTCAAGATTTGCGGCATCCGGATGGATTCGAAGGTTGAACATTTGCATCTCCAGCTCTTGGCATGCCGTTCGCCGATTACGCAGCAAGCCGCTGTTGGACGCAGGGGCAGCAGATGGAGACTAGGTTTCAGACGTTTGACTCAGCGACAAGTCCCGGGTGCCTAACCACTTGGACAATTTGGACCGAATCGTCGGCCGATTCAAGCTGCGGAGAAGACGCGAATTAAAGCTGTATTCAAGCGCTGGCTTACCGTGGGGAAATGCGAGGCAGGTTCGGTGGCAGGCCTTCAAAACCACGGCTTTTGTATAGATGGGCGAAGCTATGCTGATCAGTGCCAGCTATGGCGAAAAGCACTACGTTCTCGTGCTCGACGCATAGACCGTTAACGGAGAGGGCAATGCTCTTGAGCCTACGAAGTGCTTCGCCCGGCGGCCGGTTAGTAGCCTCGGCGAAGTCGAGCAGATTAAACTCGGCAACGCCACAACTACCGATGTCACCGTGACCATCGGTAGTTAGGAAGCGTATCATCGCAAAAAACAGTCGGTCTTCGTCAGATGTCAGTACATCGAACTCGAAGCGATCTTTCAATTTCAACGTGGCCATCTTCTATCTTCCCATCGAATCGAGAGAGCTGAAGACTATCGTTTTTGAATGTCCGGCTCAAAGGCATGGCCGCCCAACGAAACTCCTGCGATGCACAGTTCATCGCAGTCCGAATGGTACGGCTTGGCTCGACCGAGCACATCAACTCATATCTATGGGTTGCGATATCGTCGCCCGCCAAGTGACGGACGCAGACACCTCCTCAATATGCTCGCCGAAGGTGGATCGGGGTTTGCGCTCGATCAGGATATAATGCAAGATAATGCCGCAAGAGGGTGGGCTGGCGCCACCGGCCCACCCTCGAGGCGGTTGTAGCTACCAACGGTAGCTTGCGTACCAAGGCCGAGGGAACGACATTTGTGGTGTTCGTGAGGCACCGTCGTTTCCTCGGCCTGTTGCGAATATGCTTGTGCTAGCTCGCCTATTTCAACTCTGTTTTTTTGTATCGAAGCCGTCGAGCATCTTGCTTTGCGCAGCTAATCCAGACTCAGAATACCCCTCTCATCGAAGAAGCTCTTACAGATCAATGACTTTGTTTTCGCGTGTTTTTCCGATCGTCGGAAAAATGAAAAAAATAAAATATTGCTTGACGTATTTCTAACGCTCTTCCCTCGGGTCATTGGTTAGGAAGTGGCCCCAACCTGTTGTTTGGACGGGATTCTATCGCGCATGATTCGCGGAAAAATCTGTCAAGGAAAATATCCGGTTTGTGCCGGCACATTTGCACTATACACGCGGTATCTCACAACCTTGTCCAAAGTCATGTCCTTTTCATTCTAGACATCTGCATATCGGCTGGCGCTCCCTTCACAGAATTCGCAACCGCCAGGTAGCTGTATTCGGGCAATCCTCCGAGTTGTCCTTCAGAGCAGTATTCGCGAATCCCGAAACTATCTTCAGCCGCGAAGCATTCCGCACAAACATAGAGGCTGCGGCAGACATCAGCCGTCCTCTGACCGCTCTCCTGCTCCTTCAGCATCCCGAAGATCTGCTCGTCCGTAAACCGTGCACGCTTCATTCCGTCCGTCTCCTTGATACGACGGACTCTACCAAAATTTGGAGGAAGTTCAGGGGCTCAGGTCAATTGCCGACGCATATTGTCGTAGATGCCGCGGCCGGGAATGCCGCCAAACACGCGGAATGCATAGTTGTGGGCGTCGAACAGTATCTCGTGCGTCTGCAGGAGATAGGCTCGGACGATGGAGGCAAGACTGCAGCTCGGCTTCGTATGCGCCACCTGCAGCTTGGTGCCCTTATTGCTACTCGCAAACCTCCAGATCATCAGAGGTGACGCAGACCGTAGGATGTTCCAGTTCGCCGTTTTCGAGCGGAGGCTGTCCATCGCCGTAAAACTTAAGCCGTGGCTTTCCGTCCGGGTCCATTTCCGCCATCACCGCATTGATCCAAGAAGCTTCATAGACAACGTTGGTGTAGCCAACGTCCAGACCGCAATCGGGGATTTTATCTACCCCTCCCCAATACTTTTTTGCCTCTTCAAGTTTCTCTGGAAGAACTCTATCTGAATGCATCGTGTATATTCCCATTATATAGTGAATGTACTTGCCGTCGTTCTCCTCATCCTCCGCTGTCACCGTCACAGGACCACCTGAATCTCCAACGCAGGCTGACACAAGTCCTCGGATGGGGTCTTTAACCATCCGTGCGAGCATGATGTTTTGGCCGCCAGGCATCGGCTTTGGCTTCTCCATCCGTGCGAAGCCTAGAATATCAAGGCTTCGGAAAAGCTCATCCCGCTGCCTTCCGAAGATGAAGATGTTCGAGTTTTCTAGGGAAGAAACATCGAAGTCCGCGGGTACGACCGACATTGGGCGAGCATAAGCGGAAGGGACCGAGAGACGCATAATGCCGATGTCGTGATATCTGCCTGAGTCACTGAGCTCGAATTTATCATACATCTCTCCTTCAATACCGCCATCGGTCATGGGGTGATATCGATAGTCCTCGACGGCGATCGTTTCGAAGTCGCTCTGCTGCGCATCGACAGGCACCATTACACGGAAATTTGTCTTCGCGCCCAGCAGGCAGTGTCCGGCAGTCAGCACAAAATCAACACGTACGAAGACCCCGACGCATTTGAAGGTATAGTTGCTATCCTCACTGTTGTCGGCGTCAATTAGCGCTATCGCACCGAGTGAGTTGGAATACTTGTCCTCTCCAAGATCAAGACCATCTCTCAATGAGAACGCGGGGTGCGGTGGAATGACAGCAAATAATATCGCGAGGCAAATCGATGCTGGTTCGAAAACGCCCCACCACCAACGCTTTGAAGCCTTTGAGCGACGCTTAAGAGCATCCATATTTTCGAATCCGACGTATCTTCCAGAGGATATTTTTCCGCAACCCCGAAGTTTGGGTAACCTGAATTTCAGGGAAACTTGCGGAGAAAATTTGTAATGTCGGCATTCAAGGAAGCAAGTATAATATTTTTAATAATGTCACCAATTTGGGTGATGACGGATTTTGTTTTCGAGGCAAAATAATGAATCGATGTTTATACACAGATATATCATGATTTCTCAAATTAAGCTGAGACCAATTCCGAAACTGACAGGAAATTTAGTGATGCCCTTCAAGTTCACGGCTCTCATAATGATATGCACCACGCAGCTCGCGCAGATCGCTAATGCTCAAGAATGCGACCCGCAAGCGATTCAGAATGAGATTCAGTCCAACTATGCCAGCCGCATCGCTGGTGCAGAGGGCGTTTGCGCGGCGGCACGGCTGCAAATTGAAATGTTGGAATATGCAAAGGAGAGCTACAGTGCCTGCCTGCGCGGCAAGGCGCTGCAGGATACGATATTGGAGCTTGACCGCGTCATTCGCCAAGCTCACCAAGCGCAAGCCGACGTCGGGGGCTGCTGATGCGGTCGGCGCTTCCTGCCCTTTGCGCCGCCGCCGTCGTGCTGGTTTCGACCGGTCCAGCCGAAGCGAACTGCGAGACACGGAAAGCGCTCTATCGGGAAGCAATTATGGTGTGTGAGAAAGACAGCGCCTATTGCGGTGATGTCGATCTCTATCGCGCTGATGTCGTTGCTGAATGCGGGTCAGCGGCTTTGGTATCGGAGCAGTCAATTACTGAAAATCAAGATGAAGGCGGAGGCGGCTCCACGGGCAATTCCGAGCCCGGTCAGTCATCTACCATTCAGGCGGAGGGCGAAGAGCACAATTCCAATGAACAGGAGCCCCCTGGATCCTGCGCCTATTTCACAAGACCGGCCAACGAGAAAATCCGGCTCAATTATCACCTGCCGGAATCGACGGTCTGCTGGAACGACTCAGCCTACCAATGCGTCACGGATTCCCAAGGCGTTAAATACTGGCTGAAACGAGCGGCCTGTAGCGTATACCAAGGCTTGCCGGACGCCTGCGAGATTGAGGGGACATGTTGACAAAGTCCTTGGAGCAACCGCCCGGGCCAGCACCGGCTCCCACCCTGCATATCAATCCCGTTGCATTGAAGTGAAAGGGCGACAATAGCGCTCAAAGCCGTTATAGATGCGCACCCATTTGGACGAGCAGACCAGACCGAACAATCGGCGGAGTTGCTGAAAGCATGGCGCTCATTCAAGCTCTTTCTGATCGACGCCCTGCATCATCGGCACTGATAGGACTCATTTTGGGACCGGTCGTCGCGATGGCATATCTCGGCCGTGGATGGCTGGCGATACTATATTATCTTGCCAGTCTAACCATCTCCGGCGGGCAGATTGCTTTCGCGGGAGCGGGCGTGCCCCTTGTTAGTTATCTACTTGTTCTCGCGCTTCATTTCATAGGCGCAAAGCACTGCTATTCATCAGCCAAGAGGAGCAAACGGCTCGCCTATCCATGGTATGCGAAATGGCACAGCCTTGTTCTTGTCTTCGTCATGCTTCAATTCGGCGCCGTTCAAAGTCTCGGATACCAACCGTTCGTGATGTCCACAAACACGATGGCTCCAACCCTACTGAAGGGTGACTATATAGTCGCCAGCAAATTCGCCTACGGCTATAATATATATTCGTTTCCCCTCGATCTTGGTCCGCGGTCGAGGATATTCGGTCGCCCACCAGAACGTGGAGATATCGTGGTCTTCAGACTTCCCGGCTCTTCAAGTATCAACTATGTGATGCGCATTATTGGATTGCCTGGCGATCGTATTCAGTTGAAGGCGGGCACCCTCTATCTGAACGGCAAGGAAGCGGAGCGGAAGCCTCAGGGCAAGACGACGATCGACGGCGAGAGCTTCGCGGTTTTCCGCGAAACGCTGCCCTCCGGTCGAGCCTACAGCGTGATCGAGATGTCCACCAAGGCTTTGGGCGACAATACCGGTGAACTCACTGTTCCGGGCGACTACTACTTTGTTCTGGGCGATAATCGTGACCAGAGCAACGACAGCCGCTATGAGGATCTTGGATTTGTGCCGGCCGAAAATGTCTTTGCTCGAGTTGGCGCCCTTTAGCCCGGACGGAAACCAGTAAGACCGGATACGGTTGGAGCATTCCCAATGGATTCCGGTTCGCCGGAAATGCTCTCGATTCTTGTATTTGCCGCATTATCCGACGCCGAAAAGCTGATCGAGATGCATCCCCTACAATCCGGCCGAAGAAGCAGCAGACCGTCATATATATGGGCCTGTATCCGCTGGTCTTGCCTTCCCCCCTGACTGGCTCCAGTACGGGATCGGAATGCCACCATGATGAAGATCGTGAGCGACGAAGGTTAGCGCTCAGGTCGATTCGGCGGCATCATTTGATTGATTAACCATATCAAGCGACACATTACCTCCAATCCCGCCGCTTCACCCAAATTGGTGATGCCCGGATCACTCTGTGTGAGTATTGTGTATAAGTTTCACGAAAGAAGTAATAATTAAACTTGCTCGAAGTTATAGTAAATATTAATCATACAGCCCTCAATAATTACAAGTATATTGACTCTCCATCGACGAAAATGCTTTCTGATTGTACCGCAATAGAGCGGATATGTTCATGAGAGGGTTCTCAATGTATAAGAAAGTAAACATGGTTGTCGTTGCAATGGCGACTGTCGTAACTGGCGGCTCTATGCTGGCTTCTGTGGATACCGCCAATGCGGAAGTCTACACCCGCAAGGAGCGGATCAATCGCGACGTGTGCTACCAGTCCCGCCGCGTCCCGGCGACCGTCGCCTACAACACACGCGGCATCAAACTCCGGAATGCTTCGCGTAGCTGGGAAGGCAACATGCAGCAGAATGGCGGCCGGGTGCGCGACCGTTACAATGACGAGGTCTATCTTCAGACCCGTGAGGTTATTGAAGACCAGCACATGACCCTGGTTCAGGTTCCTTGCCGTTAACGGCGCAATGGCGTGGCGGCAATACCGCCACGCCATCATCGAATCCATTCATAGACGAGGAGGCGCGTACATGCGGTTCAAGTTGAAACTTGGAGTTTGGGGGATTAGGGCGGCCGTTTTCAGCGCGTTACTGCCGCTGGCCGCTTTCGCCTCTCAGCCCTCCAGTGAGGGCGGAGCAAGACTTGAGGTCGCCTTCCTAGTGGAAGGAGGAGAAATCAACACGCAGACGAGGGCTGCGCCCCGCCGCAAGCCGGTTTTTCAAGAAGGGAGCGTCATTGCCGCCGAAGATGTACTTGACGCATTACGTGCCGAGCCGCCGGCTGAATTTCCAGGCGGCAAATTTCTGAACTCGACACTTCTTGTATCCGTGGAAAGCGGCGATGGCAAAATCGCCTCGAAGGAAAAAATCGCTTTCTGCCGTCGACTGGATTTGTATTCGGAGCCCCAAAATCCAAACCTCATGAAGGCCAGCTGCGATACCGCCATCTACGAATACACGGTGACCGGGAGCGGTATCTCCTTCTTGCGCAACGGCGAGGAAGTCGGTTCCTTTCCGTTGGAGAGCGGTTTCTATTTAATCAACGGGGCGATCAGCCGTGTCCCGGCTCTTCAATGAGCGCTGGTGTCGAAGCACTCGTTCGACGGCTATCGAATTGAAGAGCGAATCCACATGGCGCGGCATCGGCAAATAGTTGGGTTGCGACCCGTCGGGGGAGGCCGAATACCGGACGTTTTCTCCCTGCACACAGATTCGGTCCAGGGGCGCCTGCTGCAGATAGCGCATGTAGCACGCCCCTTCGGTCGTCGCGTAAGCATAGACGACCGGAACGGGGTGCATCGTGGCCGCTCTTTCAGCGGGGGGTGACGATACGCAACCCGCGAGAAAGATCGAAAGAAAGAGGAGGGCGGCGTTTTTCATGACGGTTCCATTCCCCCTTTATATCTCAAAGTATGGTTAACATTGCATTGATGTAGATCTTAGGTCTCTCCCCCAGGGTACGATCTGTGCCCGCAGTGTCTGTCAATGCCGCACAGCTGGGAAGCGCCAGGAAGCTGCTTGCCTCAGGCAAGAGTTGGTGACGCGCAGTGGGATTGCAGTTCAGCGAGCCTGGCCCCGTTTGCTGCCCCCGTAACATGCGAGAAGGATGCATCGGATGGGAAATTGAGAGAAGCAGTACCCCTGACTTCCTCCCCGTTTGGTAAATTTAGAGCAAGCTTCGTCGGCTTAATGTAAGCTTTGACGAAAGAGGCCGTAGCCGTGACAGATATCTCCGCCATCATTGATCATATCTATGAAGCGGCGTTTCTACCTGACACTTGGTACACCATTCTCGACCATATGGCGGCCGCAACCGGCGCGCAGGGTACGTCTCTCGTCAGCACAATGGCACCCAGCACAAAATGGCTTGCCTCGCCGTCGCTCGAAGACATGAAGATCAAGATGATCGACGAGGGCTGGTACCGTTACAACACGCGGACGGAGAAGCTGCTTTCCCTCGAACACCACGGTTTCGTCAACGAGGCGGATTTCTTCACCGAGCACGACTACAACACCATGCCGATCTTCACCGGCATGATGCAGCCGCTGGGCTACGGCTTCGGCACATCGACCTTCATCGGCACGCCGAGCGGTGAAAAGATCATCGTCGCGGTGGAAAAGAAGAAGGCGACCGGGCCGGTGGAGCGATCCGCGATTGCGTATCTCGACCAGTTGCGGCCTCATCTGGCGCGCGCCGCCATGATGTCGAGCCGGCTGGAGTTCGAGCGCATCAATGCTGCGGTGGAAGCCCTTCAGCTTGCCAACCTACCCTCTGCCGTGCTGCGTCATGACGGCAGGATGATCGCGGGCAACCGCTTACTTGAGGAGTTTGCGCCGCAGGTGACGATCGCCGCTCGCGATATCGTGCGCTTCGAACACGCGCCGGCCAACGCGCTACTGGCCGACGCACTTGAGAATGCACGCGCCGGCAGCATCGCTAGCCGCTCGTTTCCCCTGCCGCGCACAGAGGATGCCCCGCCCGCCGTTGTCCATCTGATGCCGGTCAGCGGTAGCGCGCGCGATATCTTCTTGAGCGCGGCGTTTTTTCTCATCGTGACCCCTGTGGACCGTTCGCGCGTGCCGACGGCCGAAACCATCCAGGGCCTCTTCGACCTGACGCCCGCGGAAGCCCGCGTAGCGCGCGCCCTCGCCACCGGCTGCGACGTCGCCGCAACGGCGGAACAACTGGCCCTGAGCGCCGAGACGATCCGCAGCCATGTGAAATCGATCCTGTCGAAATCCGGCATGCCGCGGCAGACGGATTTCGTCGCCGCCGTCGCGAGTATCCGCTCTCTTGAATAGATTCTGTCGAAAATTCACCGTGGCGTTCGCGCCAACCCGGCTATGCCAGAACGCATTGTCTCCCAACCGAGAGTCAATTTCGGCGGATGATATTGGCCGCTTGAGGAAGGTAAAGTCCGTCCAAATTGCAAGGAAGCTTCATGCAGGACGCTAAAGTGATTGATCAGATATACGAGGCAGCGTTTATTCCGGAGAAATGGGAGCGCGTTTGCGATTTGATCAGTCATCATGTCAACGCTTTTTCGATGTCGCTCATCACTGCGAAGGACCAATCGTTCCAATGGACTTGCAGCCCTGTTGTTCGTGACGACATGGAGCGCTTCTCCCGCAGTCCGCTACGTTTTCAGAATGTTCGTCCCCAAAGGCATTTTCTTCGTTCGCCCTTTTCATTCATGCGCGACACCGATCTCATGAGCATGGAGGAGATCGAGCATGATCCGATATACATCGAGTTACTGCATCCGCTTGGATTGGGCTGGACGGTCGGCGACATGTTTCAAGAGCCGTCCGGACATACGATCATTTTCGATATCCTCAGACAAAGAGACAGAGGACCGTTCGAAAGGTCACGGGTCGATCGGTTGAACCTGTTGCGTCCGCACCTCGCGCGGGCCGCGACTATGGCCAGCCGGTTGGCGTTCGAACGCATTAATGCCGCGGTCCAGGCTCTGGAGCTCGCTGGATTACCAGCAGCGGCAATAAATTCGGCAGGAAAGGTAATCACAGCAAACGGCCTGCTGCAAAATTCCGCTCCACAGATTATTGTGACCGCCTTTGACAAGCTGGTGTTCGAAAATCCTGCAACGAACACAACGTTTGCCGCCTTGCTGGATCGCGAGAGAGCGGCCCCTATATCACTAGGCTGCTCTCTTCCTCTTCCGCGCACGGAATCTCATCCTCCGTCCGTTATCCATCTGGTCCCCGTGAAAGGGAACGCCAGGGATATTTTTTCCGGGGCCGCTTATTTCGCAATCATAACGCCAGTTGATCGTTCGAAAGTAATCGATGCGGAAATAATCCAGGGCCTCTTCGACCTGACACCCGCGGAAGCCCGCGTAGCGCGCGCCCTCGCCACTGGCCGCGACGTTGCCGCAACGGCGGAGCAACTGGCAATCAGCACGGAAACGGTCCGCAGCCATGTGAAATCGATCCTGTCGAAATCCGGCATGTCGCGGCAGACGGATTTCGTCGCCGCCGTCGCCAGTGTGCGTCCCCTCGAATAGAAATCTCGCAGGCAATCCCGGAACGCAAATTACCGTATGCAGGAAACAATGCTCGACGACGTCTCGAAATGCATCGAATCCATCTACGCCTCGATCATCCACCCCGACCTACTGCCCGAGTGTTACGACAGCATCGCCCGCCTGCTCGGCGGCATCGGGACCGTGCTCATTCCGGTGGAAAGCAGTCCGTTGTTCGCACCCTATGTTTCGGGCAATCTTCTGGCATCCAATATAGAATATCGGGAGAAGTGGTGGTGGCGCGATCCCGGCGTGGAGGCGGCGCGCCGGATGGAGAAACCCCTCGGCGTCTATGCCACGGAAGACATCGTGGATGCGGAGACCATGCGCAGCCATCCGCATTACACGGATTTCGGGCCGCGTTACGGGTTCCGCTATTTCCTGTCCATGACGATTGCCCCGTTGCCTGGCGTCTATCTAATCCTTTCAGTGCAGCGCAAGGTAGATGCCGGTCTGGTCTCCGACGAGGAGCGGCGGACGGCGGCGATCCTGCGGGATAATCTCGTCCGCTCGATGTTCCTGCGCTATCAGGTGGAGCATCTGAACCAGATGGCGGCCGCCATTTTCGAGAAGCTCGAGCACTCCGCCAATGGCATGGCCCTCATCAATGCCGATGGTCATGTCGTCTACACCAACAAGGCGATGAAGCAGTTCGAGGCGTCCGGCCTGCGCGTTGCGGAACGGCGGATCGTTCTGGAGCAGCCGGCAAGTCAAAGGGCGCTCGATGCGCTTCTGGCCTCCTGCCGGACCCGAGAGGCGCTGCCGGAAGGGGCGATGCAACGCGTGGCCACACTCGCCGCGCGGGGGCGCCTGCCGCTGATCGCGCGCTGTTCGGCCTTCTCCCTGCCGGCGCCGGTCGAAAAAAGTCTGCTGAACGACCTGCGCGACTTCGCCATTCTGACGATCGTCGACCCGAACATCGACCCGCAGGCACCGCCTCTCGAAGAATTGCAGGCGCTCGGCCTCACCGCCCGGCAGGCCCTTCTGGCCTCGCTGGTGGGAACGGGCGGCAAGCCACAGGAGGTCGCCGAGCGGCTCGGTATCTCAATGGAAACGGTGCGCTCCCACCTGAAAGCCATTTTCGGCAAGCTCGGCGTGGAAAGCCAGCACCAGCTTTCCGTGCTCCTGGCCAAGCTTCGCTGATTGCATAGCCCTCTAAAATCTTAGTGAGGAGAGTCGTGCGATGAACTCCGCTTGCCGAGTGGCGCTCGTCTTTGACAGCAGGCTCTTCATCTGAGAGCGGACTGTCTCGATACTGACACCACCGCTTGCGGCCAACTCCTTCGCTGAAAGGCCATTGAGCAAGCCCTCGGCAATCTTCGCCTCGGCCTGCGTGACGTCGTAGAGGTTCTGCAGCAGCGGCTTGAAGGGAAGGCCGGGGAAATTGATCGGCACCAGCGCGACGATGGCATCCATGCCGGGAAAAACATCCCGTGCATTTCGCGAGACGGGGATCACGTGCAGGACCATCGGTCTCGCGCCTTGCGCGGCAAAGGGGACCGACTTCGGCGCATCCGGGTTGTGGACGGCATTGAGTGCACGCTTGAACATCACATCCGCCCGCGCGTCCACCACCCGCAGCATGTCGTAAGCCATGACGTCAAGGCTTTCGGCTGCTTGCTGGAACTGGCGATTGTGGAGGCGGACCCGTCCGAGGCGGTCACAGGCTGCGGCCGGCACACCGAGGTGCGAAAGGCTTTCCAATGTTCCGTTCACCCGCTCCATCCTGAACCGGGCCGCCAGCATGGATGCCCGCGCGATGTGCGGGCGCAATTCGTTCAGGAATGCCCTAACATCGTCGCTAATCGGGCCGCGCTCGTAAAGCTGGTCGATCGAGAAGATTGCGACATCGTCGTCGATGCCGGCGATATGCGTGGCCGCGCTCCAGCCGATGCCACGCGGACGCAGGAACTGTGTGTAGATCGGATGGGTCGCGATCTCCTCGTCCGTGCACACGTCATGATCGGTCACGAATTCCTGCCGCGCCATCTCGATGACGCGCTTGGCGCGGATGTTCCGGTCAGACCAGCCCTCCTGCATCATCGCGGTCAGATGCGGCTGACAGCTCGCGGTCGCACAGGAGGCTGCACCGTGCTGACCCAATGTGAACAGCGCTCCACCATAACAGTCCGCCGCAGCCGTCACATGTTCAAGCACCGCCGGCCAGAATTCGGGCAGAATAGCCGCTTCATAGATTTCATCGATGATAGAGAGTCTGCTCTGCAATGGGGTCTCTGTCCTGTATTCATCGGCGATGGGTGATGGCGGTGAATAGATAAATTTTCCCGCAAATTTGCAGGAGGCGTATATGATTGTTTTGGAATTTCTATAATATTAATTTAATAGATAGGTACACTAAGATCCAGGAGGCAGTTGAGAGAGAAGAAATAATCGCCGTTTTCAACGCCGGGTGATACTTCTTGTCATCGATCTGAGTCGAGAAATGCATGTCGATGTTTCCCCTTTCACCATTTTACATTCGGCTTTCTGCTGGGCATCAATCCACGTAACGTGACAATACATTCTGAACCGGTATAATCGTGCATCGTCTCGCCAAACCCTGCGGGACGAGATTGCCGGCACAGATGTCAAATGTTGACGCTCACAAGCCCTGCTGGTGGTTCTTAGCAAACTCTGAATCTGCCTTTATCACCCAAACTGGGGAGGAACCGACGGCGACTCGTTAAATTCCCATTCTCCGCAGCGCCCGACGTTGCAAGCTTCCACCGTAGTTCGCAGTGCAGATGCCCATCGGCACGTTCGGCGTGTGTATTTCTCAGAGGGATGGTCCCCGGAGGACGCCACCGGCCAGCGTATCGTTTTCGCCGGAGCGCTCCTTGAATTTACAACGGTACTTAAGCAAATAAGGATTCGCTTACGCTTTGTTCTTGGCTTGGGGATCGAGTCAAGCGACACGAGGAATTGATACCCTCTTGTGCGCATCCTCTTCTCCAATCCCCTGCCGCAGCCGTGCCGCAGAATACGGTAAGCGGCGAGTCCGCATTGTTTGCGGCAGCCATGATGATGTTCCGTCATGGTGATGGCGCAGTCGCACTCGGCTGGGACGAGAACCACCTCGCACCAATAGTAGACAGGCTGACGAGAGGCCGCGTCCGCCGACACGATCACGAGGGCAAGCGCATCGGAAAGAAATATTAACATATCGACCATGATGAACTCATCCGCGGTCTTGCTGATCATTACTGGTATATCAACTGGAGCGGTCGCCTCGAACGTGCGGATATCGACACGACATATCTCGCTGGGATATCTGAGCCGCGCCCCTGAAGATTTCCTGCCGCCCGAAATTCGCGTGCCGCAAATACGGTTTTCAGGCGGAGACGTAGCCACCAATGCCGCTTGGAGGTTGACTTTGGCCGACGTTCCCGACCCAGAGCCCCATCTCATGCAGACGCTGCCATCGGGAGAGGGCTGGTCACTTCTGGGGCTGTTGTCGAGAAGTGGGGCTATACCACTGCGACCGCGTCGGCGGCCCCGTTCAGAGTTGCTCAGTGCGGCGTCGAACTTCTGGCTTCGAAGCCGCGGATGTCTGCAAGACCTGTCAACCGAGATCGTGGCGGGGGATGACCGCGACATATTCGACCACCGCTTCACCCCAGATGAAGCGCACCTCGAACTCCCGTACGAAGTCGCAGGCATTTGGTTCGGACGGCTGACGCAGGAGGTTACCGCAAAGGACAGCGATTATGACAACAGTGCCACGTGATGCCTGATCGACCGTCTTCGTCACGTAAGATGGCCGGCCGGCTGCACGCAGCACCATCGATCTACATATAATATATGATCGAATTTTCAATTACTTAGAGGGCTTCATGAGCGGGTTGCGGTTCACATCCTTTCAAGAGCCCACAGCGAAACGTTTTGACGACGTACTTCCGTTCAGTACCTATTTCCTCGGCGGGTCCGGCTGAGAGTGACGATGAACTTTTGCTAGCCGATGCCTCACCGAGCTGGACAAACCTAACGTTATTGCCAACGTCCAGGCCCGAAATGAACTCGGCCAATCGGTCGTGCACATCATCTCCAAGCCGACCACCAGGGCTTCAAGTGGATAAGATGCTCGGCTTCCACACAGTGCGGACAGCAACGGACTGTCCGCCCCGTCTAGGAGCCACCACGTTTTCGCTACAATCGATACCGCCGAACACCTTCCTCGGTCTTTCGTGGCCACTGGCCAGCTATCGTGAAGTGAAACGCTGCCGAAGCTTGCCTTGATTGAGCAAGCCCGGCGTCATCAAGACTGCCTGCGCGCATAGCAGGCATACCATATGTTTGCCGTGCCGAGCAGAATGAGCAGTTGCTGGATAGCTGAGAGGTTTCGTTCTCTTTGATAGATCATCGTGGGCATTTAAATTCCTCCCTGATTGTTAATGTCGCAAAGGCCGCATGTAGCGTGTCGTTTATTCTATCCCGCCGAGGCAGACATATTTGATCTCGGTGAACTCCTCGATGCCGTAGCGCGAACCCTCGCGGCCGAGGCCGGAGAGCTTGACGCCGCCGAACGGGGCTTCGGCCGTCGAAATGAGGCCGGTGTTGACGCCGACCATGCCGTATTCCAGCGCCTCGGCGACGCGGAATACCCGCGACAGCTCTTTGGCGTAGAAATAGGAGGCGAGGCCGAACTCCGTGTCATTCGCCTGCGCGATGACGTCGTCCTCATCCTTGAAGCAGAACAGCGGCGCGACTGGGCCGAAGGTCTCTTCCTTCGCCACGGCCATCTCCGGCGTCACATCTGCGATGACCGTCGCCTCGTAGAAGGTGCCGCCCAGCGCATGGCGCTTGCCGCCCTGCACCACGCGGCCGCCCTTCTTCACGGTGTCGGCGACATGTTCCTCGACCTTCTCAAGCGCGGCATTGTCGATCAGCGGGCCGAGGATGACACCCTCGTCGAAGCCGTTGCCGGTCTTCAGCTTGCCGACGGCCGCCGCGAGTTTTGCCGAGAAGGCGTCATAAACACCTTCCTGCACATAGAGACGGTTGGCGCAGACGCAGGTCTGGCCGTTGTTGCGGAATTTTGCGATCAAAGCCCCTTCGACTGCCGCATCAAGATCGGCATCGTCGAACACGATGAAGGGCGCATTGCCGCCAAGCTCCAGGCCGAGCTTCTTGATGGTCGGCGCGCACTGCTTGTAGAGTTCCGCCCCGATCTCCGTCGAACCGGTGAAGGTCAGCTTGCGCACGGTGGGGTTCGCCGTCATCTCCGCACCGATCTCGCGGGCAGACCCCGTGATGACCGAGAACAGGCCGGAGGGAAGACCCGCGCGTTCGGCCAGAACGGCGATCGCAATGGCCGAGAACGGCGTCTGCGAGGCGGGCTTCAGCACCATGGCGCAGCCGGCGGCGAAAGCCGGGCCCGCCTTGCGGGTGATCATGGCGTTCGGGAAGTTCCACGGCGTGATAGCCGCAACCACACCGATCGGCTGCTTCATCACGAGAATGCGCTTGTCCTTCTGATGACCGGGCACGATGTCGCCATAGAGGCGGCGGGCCTCCTCGGCGAACCATTCGACGAAGCTCGCGCCGTAGACGATCTCGCCGGTGGCCTCTGCCAGCGGCTTGCCCTGTTCCATGGTGAGGATACGGCCGAGATCGTCCTTGTTGTCGATCATCAGCTCGAACCATTTGCGCAGGATGCCCGAGCGTTCCTTGGCGGTGCGGGACGCCCAGCCCTTCTGGGCGACGGCGGCCGCATCGATGGCTTCCTTCGTCTCCTTGGCACCGAGCTTCGGCACGTAGCCAACAAGCTCGCCCGTCGCCGGGTTCTTCACCGCGATGCCGCTACCATCCGCTTCGATCCAACGGGTGCCCACAAGGGCTGCCTGGCGAAGCAGGCTCGGGTCTTGAAGAGAAGCGCCAATCCGTTCACCTCCAAGCATGTCTGTCACGAGCGCCCTCCGAGAATCCGTCTTGCACGTGACTCAATGCCTTTGGCGTCGAGTTCGTAGTGGGCGTAGAGATGCGTCGGCGGTGCGATGAGGCTGTATTCATCATAGATGCCGTGCCGGGTGAGTTTCACAGGCAGGCCCTCGCCGGCGAGAACCTCGGCCACGGCCCCGCCGAGGCCGCCAAGCACATTGTGCTCTTCCACAGTCAGGATCTGCGAGCTCTGCGACGCGGCTTCGAGGATGGCGTCCCGGTCGATCGGCTTGATTGTTGCCATGTCGAGGAAGCCGACGCTCGCGCCGGCGGCCAGAAGGGCGCGCGTGGCCTCGAGGCCGGGATGGACCGTGGAACCCGTCGCGATAATAGTTAAATCATTCCCCGAATGATGGGAAATCGCCTTGCCGATGGTGAACGGCTGGCGTTGCGCATAGACCTCCGGGTCGCGGCCGCGCTGGGTGCGGATGTAGATTGGATGGGGATAGTCGTTCGCGGCCTTGATGACCTCCATCAGCTGATTGGCGTCCGCTGGCGCTATCACAGCCAGGTTGGCGATCGAGCGCATGATGGCGAGGTCTTCCGTGGCATGGTGCGAGGTGCCGTAAAAACCAAGCGAGATGCCGGCGTGGTGGCCGATCAGCCGGACCGGCAGCTTTGAATAGGCCACGTCCATGCGGATCTGCTCGCAGCAGAGGAGGGCAAGGAACGAGGCGAAGGTGGCGACATAGGGCTTCGTTCCAACGGCCGCCATGCCAGCGGCGACCGATACCATGTTCTGCTCGGAAATGCCGAACTGGACGAAGCGCTCCGGATATTGCGCATGAAACTTCGACAGGCCGTTGGAATACTGGAGGTCGGCAGTGCCGGCGACGATCGGTTCGCCGGCGGCGACAAGCTCGATGAGCGCATCGGAAAGTGCGTCCAGACCGGGCGTTACGGCGTTGAGCTGACGATATTGCCAGGATTTTTCGGAAAGCGGCTTGTTCATCTCAGATCTCCATCGCTTCGATTTCGGCAACGGCGCGCGCAGCGTCCGACGGGTCGAGATAACCGAGGTGCCAACCGGGTTCGGTCTCCATATAGGAGACACCCTTGCCCTTGACGGTCTGGGCAACGATCATGACGGGGCGCGTGCGTGTGCCATCCGCCTTGAGGCTGCGCAGCAAGGTGGCAACGGCGGCGACGTCGTGGCCATCGAGGACATGGGTCTCCCAGCCGAAGGCCTGCCATTTTTCCACGATCGGCTCTACGCCGATAATATCATCCACCGAGCCGTCGAGCTGATAGCCGTTGCGGTCGATGATGCCGATCAGCCGGCCGAGCTTGTTGTGCGCGCCGAAAAGAGCGGCCTCCCATACCTGGCCTTCCTGCAATTCCCCGTCGCCGATCATCACGAAGGTGAAGAAATCCCTGCCTGTCATGCGCCCGGCCAGCGACATTCCGCAACCGGCGGAAAGGGCATGGCCGATCGAGCCGGAGCTGAAATCTATACCCGGCACCTTCGTCATGTCGGGGTGGTCGCCGAGCGGACTGCCGAGACGCGTATAGCCGTCGAGCAGATCACGATCGATGAAGTCGAGGTCGGCCAGTATGGGGAAAAGCCCAACGGCGGCATGACCCTTGCCCATCATGAAGCGGTCACGGTCCTGCCACGCCGGTTCGCCGCGGCGCAGGCGCATCGCGTCGTAGTAGAGCGCGGAAAACAGTTCCGCCGCCGAGAAGACCGAGGTGTAGTGCCCGACCTTGGCGATCTCGATCAGCCGGATCGTCTCAAGGCGACAGAATTTTGCGCGGTCCTTGAGAAAAGCGATCTCTTCGTCACTGGGCCGGAAGCTGCTGCGGCCACTTGCCGCTTCGATCTTGCCTGGTTGGGTCACGTCCTGTCCTCGTCCTCAGCCGTAGGATCTTCTCCACGGCGCGCTTGATCCTGACGTCTGTTGTAGCGGCGGAAGTGTGCGGCCGCTCGCCCCAATCCCTGAAAACAATCTTCAACTATTCCAAAGAAATGAATGGGTTGAGGCGTGTTACTTGAGGAGGACGCAGTTATGGCGGCGATCTTCATGAGGAGGTATGCAATGAAAGACGGGATGTTTGTTTTCGACGCGGCAGTCCACACCCAGGACTTCGGCGACAACCAGATCAAGCCGGGAAGCGACGGCCGGCGCGTCAAACTGCTGCGCTCGCAGATCGCGGGCTTTATCAATCTGACCGGGCGTCGCGGGCCTCCGCCGGAGACTGAAACCTTCTCCAATCCCGATCTCGAATGGGGCAACAAAATGCTGTTCGAGAACTCCGATACGGATATGGCGAGCGCCTGTTCCGTTCCGCTTTTCTCTCATTGGCGTGCAGGCCTCGGTCCGGTCGAACTCAGCGATGCCTTTGCGAAATCTAACCCCAAGCGCGTCGTGCTGACGGGCGGTGTGGACCCCGCCTATCACGGGCTCGATTTCGCGCTGGAGGAGATGGAGCGGCAGGTCAAGGAACTTGGCGCCGTCAGCATGAAATTCTACCAGTACCAGCGTCGTGGCTGTTCTTGGCGGGCGGACGACCGGGACGTGGCCTATCCTCTCTGGGAAAAGGCCATCGAGCTCGGCATCAAGATGGTACAGTTCCACAAGGGCTTTCCGCTGGAGCTCGGCCCGGTGGAGGCATTCAAGCCGAACGATATCCAGTACGCTGCGGCCGACTTTCCCGAATTGAATTTCGGCATCCATCATCTCGGCGACCCCTATGTCGACGAGACGATCTCGATCGCCAGCCGCTTCGACAACATCTACCTGATCCTGCCGCTGTGGTTTAACCAGTACTACCTCCAGCCTTGGAAGATGCTGTCCCGGTTGGGCGAGGCGCTGCTCTACGTCGGCTCCGATCGCATTTGCTACGGCTCGGAAGCTTTCATCTGGCCGCATGTGCAGACCTATATCGATACGCTCGCCAACCTCGAAATGCCGGAGGAACTGCAGGAACGCTACGGCTATCCGGAGATCACGCGGGAAATGAAAGAGAACATCCTCGGCAAGGCGTTTGCGCGTGGCATGGGCATCGACATCGAGGCCAAGAAGATCGAGCTGGGACTGGTCGCATGACGATCCGCCCCTCCATCTCGCCCGATGCGCTGGAGGCTGCCTTCTCGCGCATCCGGCCGTTGATCCTCGGCCATGGCGGCGACATCGAGATCGCCGATATCAGCCCGGAAGGCGTCGTCAGCGTCAAGCTCCTCGGCGCCTGCAAGGCCTGCCCGAACATGGCGATGACCTATGTCGGCCCGATCCGCACCTATCTCATGGAAGTGGACGGTGTGGCGGAAGTCCGCTGCGAACAGGTCAATGCGAGCATCAAGACGCTCGATCGTCTGGCGCGTCGTCTGGGGTCGAGACCGCTGATCGCCTGACAAGGCGAAGGAAAGAGTTCGGAGCATTTTGAAGCCGCGCCCCATGAAGGCGCGGCTTCTTTTGCAACCTGCGTCGCGTCGCTGATGTTTGCCAACCGGAAAAGCAAACGGCGCGCCAGTGGCGCGCCGTGGGTTCGATCTGTTTTGGCTCTCGTCAGGGAATGATGCGTTCGGCGCGCAGGCGGTCGAATACGTCGATGAAGGAGCGTTCCGTATCCTGCACCTCGCTGAAACCGAGCGCTCTCGCCTTCGCCATCGAGTGCACGCATTCCATCGGACGCCCGAGGTCGAGATCGGTATGCCAGGCGGAGGCGAGGCGGTCGAGAGTGTTCGGCTGAAGGCCGTGCTGGCCGACGAGGTGGTCCCAGTCGCCGCCAAGATCCTTCATCTGGTCGGCGAGCGAGTTGTAGTGACCGGGATATTCCGCGACGGGAATTTCGAAGTAATCGGCGATGGTCTGCCACAGTTGTTCCCAGCGGAAGACGTCGCCGTTGACCGCATTGAAGGCCTCGTTACGGGCGTTGGGCTCGGTGCCGGCCCAGACGATCTGCTTTGCAAGGATGCGTGCGTCGGTGATGTCGTTGAGACCGTGATAGGCCGTCGGGCTGCCGGGGAAGCGGAACGGCCGGCCTGTCGCCTTGCAGATGGAGGCATGGGTAGCGAGCGTCGCACCGATGTTCATGAGGTTGCCGACGGCATAGCCGATGATCGTATGGGAGCGGTGAACCGACCAGCCGAAATCGTAGCGGGCCGCATAGGCCATGACGATGTCTTCGAGTTCGTAGTAGAAGTTCTTCTTTGGCAGGCGCGGCGCGGTTTCGCGGAAGGGCGTCACCGGTTGGACCTTGCCGTAGTCCTCGAACGGGCCGAGATAGTGTTTCGTGCCGGTGACGACGCCGACATGCTGCACGCAGCCCTTGTCCTCAAAGGCGTCAAGAACGGTCTTCAGCATATCGCCGTTGAGACGAATGTTCTCGTCCTCGTTCGTGCCGAGCGTCCAGGAGCAGTAGAAAATATGCGTGGGGGCGAGGTGGGACAGGGCGGCGATCGCCTCATCCCGCTTCAGCAGATCGACCGCATGCGGCTGGATATAGGATGCGCCGACGGGCGGCCGGCGCGACGCACCGTGGATTTCCCAGCCGCCGAGCTCCCTGAGATGTTCGGCGACGTTCAGCCCGACGATGCCCGTCGCGCCAACGATCAATGCGCGTTTCTGATACATGGATTCCTCCCTTTGCGAAGTGTGGCCCGGAGGATGACGATTTGCTCTCTGGTCATCTAGGCCGGCCTGGGGAATAACTGAAGTGAATAAAGTTCACGATGGTGATGGAAATGCAGAACCGCGCCCTGGAAATGGAAGTCTTCGTGGCGATCGTCGATGCCGGCAGCTTTTCGGCAGCGGCGCGAGCCTTTTCCCTGTCACCGTCCGCCGTGAGCAAGCTGGTGACGCGGCTTGAGAGGCGGCTTGGCGTGCAGCTCGTCGTGCGTTCCACGCGCAGCTTTCGCCTGACATCCGAGGGGGCGGATTTCTATGAGACCTCGCGTGCGATAGTACAGGAAATTGTCGAGGCCGAAGCGAAGATCGCACGGACGGCCGAGGCCGTCGGGGGGCTGTTGAAGGTCAGTACCAACCTGCCGTTCGGTATGCATGTTCTCTCGCCACTCGTCGTGCGATTCCTCGACGACAATCCGGGCATGCGTATCGATCTGGAGTTCAGCGACGAGCCGGTCGACCTGATCGCCGAAAAAACGGACATCGCGATCCGCACGGGCGTTTTGCGGGATTCCTCGCTGCGATCCCGGCGTCTGCTGGACTCGCCCCGGCTTGTCGTGGCCGCACCGGAATACGTGGCGCGTTTCGGCGCGCCGAAGCGCCCGGAAGACCTCCGCCAGCATGCCTGCCTGACATTCGGCGCACGGCCGCACCTCAATACATGGCAGTTCATTGATCCCGCTGACGGCACGTCGGTTCATGTCGATATCCTCGGCCGGCTGCTCGTCAACAACGGGGAATCCATGCGGCTTTTCGCGCTCGCCGGCGCCGGCATCGCGCGGCTTTCCGAGTTTCATGTCGCCCGCGATCTGGCCGAAGGCCGGCTGATCCGGCTGCTGGAAATATGGGATGCGAAAGAGACCGAGCCGATCTCGGCGGTCTATTCGGCCCAGACCCACGTTCCCCAGAGAATTCGCCGTTTCCTGGACTTTTTGGTGCGCGCGATCTGATTCAGAAATTATCACTTGATAAATTATCGCTTGATCAGTTTGTGAAGTGGTGCTACTTCTGTGTCAGCTCAGGGAGAGAGCGTGGGAGGTTTTCGGCTGGTATCGGTCGGAGCCAAGTCTGTTTTTCAAGGCATGAGGACTGACGCTAGCGGGTGTCAGAACGATAGGCTATGGCAAAACCAGCACGAAAATATCTGGATGCGGCTGACCGTGAGCAGCAGATCCTCGAATTTGCGATTGATTTCGTTGCGCAGCGCGGTCTGCGGTTCACCACGCGGGAGCTTGCAGATGCGCTTGGCGTATCGCAGCCGCTGCTCTACCGCTACTTCAAGAATCGCGACGACCTCCTCCAGAAGATCTACGACGAGGTCTATCTGAAGCGCTGGGATCCGGCGTGGAATGCCCAATTGGCGGACCGCTCGCTGTCGATCCGTGACCGCCTCGTCCGTTATCTCAGGGCCTATACTGAAGCCATTCTGGACGAGCGCTGGATCCGGATTTTTATCGCCTCGGCATTGGAAGACCCGCAGATCACCAAAAAATATCTCGGCCTGCTGCATGAGACGACCTTTCCATTGATCTTCGCCGAGGTTGCCGCGGAAGCGGGTGTATCGGCGCCCACCGGCCTGCAGGCCGACGAGCTGGCGATCGAGATCGTCTGGGGCTTCCACTCCAGCTTCTTCTACATGGGGGTGCGAAAGTACATCTACCGCAACGAAATACCGGACGATCTGGACCTCATCATTCGGGCGCGCGTCGATGTCTTCGTTTCCGGGCTGGTGGAAAGCATGCCGCGGCTTGGCGGCTTCATCAAGGATGCGGGAGCCGGGCGATGAACAATATCCAGGACCTGCGCGTCTTCTCCGAGATCGTCAAGTCGAACAGCTTCTCGCTGGCCGCATCGAAACTGGGCCTCTCGCCGGCCACGATGAGCGGGCGGCTCAAGGCGCTGGAATGTCATTTTGGCGTTGCGCTTCTGAAACGGACGACGCGATCCCTGTGCCTCACCGAGGAGGGACGGTATCTCTTCGAGACCTCGCAGGGCATCCTTGAGGATTTCGAGCGGCTCGACAAGACGATGCGGGCACGCAAGAAGAACCCGAACGGCACGGTGACGATTGCCGCACCGTCGGAATTCGGCCGTAAGTATCTCATTCCGCTGACCAATGAATTCGGTTCGGCGCATCCGGAAATCGGCTTCCGCCTCATTCTCGGCGACGACGATGTCAATCTGGTCGAGGACGACTGCGATATCGCGATCCGTTTCGGCGCCATGCCGGACAGTACGCTGACGACCCGCAAACTCGGCGAAAACCCGATGGTCATCTGCGCGGCGCCGGACTATCTCGCCCGGGCGGGAATGCCCGAAACACCGTCCGATCTGTCGGCACATAACTGTCTTGTCTATCTCGATGGCAAGGCTGCGGCCGACAAATGGGTCTTCGACATCGGTGGGGAGCCTGCGATCGTGCGGGTGAGCGGCAACCGTCTCGTCTCGGACCGGCAGGCGTTGATCGATCTCGCCAAAGCGGGGCAGGGGTTCATCCGTGTGTCGTCGTGGGATGCGGCGCGGGAGCTCGAGGAGGGCACGCTGGTCGCGGTCCTCAGGGATTTCGAGCGCGACCCCGAAATCATCCACCTCCTGTCCGAACCGAGGCATCGGTTGCCCCTGCGGACGGCCGAATTCATCGATTTCCTTCTGCACCGCGTCAAGCGCCTCAGCCGCAGCGTAGAGCTTTGCAGGGACGAATATCTCAGGCTGCGCGGCGCCGCCTGACCGAACTTCGCGATTACCTTCCCTTCGACGGCGCGTCCGACAACGCACCGAACGACGATGCATGGAGAGTTTTCTATGGACTATGATCTTGCTGGCAAGCATGTGCTGGTCACGGGCGGCGCCACGGGCATCGGGCGCGCCATCGCCTCCGTTTTCCTGGCCGAAGGGGCTGACATCACCGTAAGCGGCATCAGCGACGGCGAAGTGGACGCGGCGATCAACGCTCTCGGCAAGGGCTGCCGCGGACTGGCCGGGGACCTCACCGCGAAGGGCGAGGCCGAGCGACTTTACGCCTTCGCCACCGCGCACAGACCCATCGACATCCTCATCAACAATATCGGTATCTTCGAAGTGCGCGATTTCTTCGAGACGACCGACGAGCACTGGTTCCGTTATTTCGACGTCAACGTGATGACCGGCGTGCGCATGTCGCGGCTCGTGATGAAGGACATGCTGGCGCGCGGCGAGGGCAGCGTCGTCTTCATCAGCAGCGAAAGCGCCGTCAAGCCGCAGGCCTGGATGGCGCATTACGGTGCCATGAAGACCTGCCTGCTCGGCCTGTCGCGCGCCCTTGCCGAGTTGACGAAAGGCACGCGGGTGCGGGTCAACGCCATTCTGCCAGGCCCGACGAACACCGAAGCCGTCCGCCGATACCATCAGGAAATCGCCGAGGAGAAGGGCACGACCCGCGAGGCAGTCATCTCCGATTATTTCGATGAGACCGAGCCGACCTCGCTCATCCGCCGCATGATCGAACCGGAGGAAGTTGCTCGCAGCGTCGTGCACCTTGCCGCGAGCGCCCACCTCAACGGCATGGCCATGCGGGCCGAAGGCGGCACGATCCGGGCCATCCTGTGAGCCTTCTTCAGCAGGGCTGAAGAGTGAATTCATGGCAATGGCCTCAATCGCCAGCGCCAATAGGTCTATGAAAAATCAGCATGTTTTGGAGGAGCAGGTGAACAGGTTCGATCTTTCCGGCAAGCGCGCCTTCGTCACCGGCGCCGGCAGCGGCCTTGGCCAGGCGATCGCCATTGCCCTGGCAGAGGCGGGTGCCGACGTCGCCTGCTTCGACCTGCCGGGCGCGCCAGGTCAGGGTGAGACGGCGGCGGCCATAGCGGCTGCGGGCCGGGAGGCCCTCGTGCTCGACGGCGACGTCACCGATCCTGCCTCGATCGAGGCGGCGTTCGATCGTGCCGAGCGGGCATTCGGGGACATCGACATCGCCGTCAACAGCGCCGGCATTGCCAATGTCGGTGCGGCCGAGACGATGCCGCAGGCCCAGTACCTGCGCATGATGGATATCAATCTCAACGGGCTGTTCTGGTCCTGTCAGGTCGAGGGCCGCCGTATGCTGGCGCGTGGGCGGGGTGCCATCCTCAACATGGCCTCCATCTGCGGCTCGACCGCGATTCCCGGCCTTGAACAGGCGCACTACGACGCCACGAAGGCGGCGGTGATCCGCCTGACGAAGAGCCTCGCGGCCGAATGGGCCGGGCGCGGCGTGCGCGTCAACTGCCTGAGCCCGGGGTTCATGGCCACGCCGATGAACAGCCGGTCCGAAGTGGCCGAAAATGTCCGCAAGTTCGCTGGAATGACGCCGATGAAACGCATGGGGCTGCCGCACGAAGTGGGTGGGCCTGCGGTTTTCCTGTCGAGTGATGCGGCCAGTTACTGCACCGGTGTCGATCTCAATATCGATGGCGGTTTTCTATCAATCTGACGACAGAGTGGAGGAGAAATCATGTCGACAGTTCTGAAATTCACCGGTGTTGCAATGATCGCCCTGTGGGCGGCATCGCCCGCGCTGGCCGATCCGGTCAAGATCGGCTGGGTCCAGGGTAATGCGGCGTTCCAGGCCGAACAGCGCACCCAGGACGGCTTCAAGAAATATCTGAGCGACAACAAAATCACGGATTGGGAGGTCACCTATCTCGACTCGGCCGGTTCCGCGGAAAAGGTCGCCAACAACATCGAGGATGCCGTGAACCGCGGCGTTGACGTCATCTACGTCACCTACGCGGACCTTCGCGCTTCCAGCAACGCCCTCAAGGGTGCGGAATCAGCGAAGATTCCGGTTTACACGGTCGATTCCGGCTGGATCCCGGGCTCCACCGCGGACATCACGACCAACAACTGGCAAATGTCCGCCGAGGTGTCGCTCAGCCTGATCAGCCAGATGAAAGGCAAGGGCAACCTCATCGTTATCACGACCGACAAGATCAAGCCGGTGCGCGAGCGCACCGACACGTTGCGCGCGATCCTGAAGGAGTATCCCGAGGTCAAGATCATCGGCGAGTACAACTTCGATGTCGCGAATTTCTACCAGGAAACGCTGAACGCCGTGCAGGACTTCGCGACCCGCTACGGCGACGAGATCACCGCCGTGTGGACCCCCTGGGACGAGCCGGCGCAGGCGGCCATCACCGCGCTGCAGGGCGCCGGGCTCAATGTGCCGGTCTCCGGCATGGATGGGCACCCGGAAGCGATCAAGGCGATCTGCGAGGACAATTCCATGTTCGTCGCCACCGGCCGCCAGCAGTTCGAGGAATGGGGCGTCAACCTTGCGAGCTACGCCAAGCGCGTGAAGGTGGACGGGGAAGATCCGAAGTCCGTCACCAACGGCAAGGATATCGTCTATTACGGCGCCACGCTCTTCACCAAGGACAACTGCAAGTAAACCGACCGGATGGGCGGCGATGCCGCCCATCCCCTTCGGAGGACGCACCATGTCGATCGTGCTTGAGAACATCACAAAACAATGGCCCGGGACGCTCGCGCTCGCCGGCGTCTCCATCGAGATCGTCGAGGGGCGCGTGCATGGCATCGTCGGCGAGAACGGAGCCGGCAAGACGACCCTCGTCAGCATCCTGAGCGGGGCCGTCCAGCCGACGGCCGGGACGCTCATGATGGCGGGCGAGCCGGTGGCGTTCGAGAACCCGGCGGCGGCGGTGGCAAGCGGCGTTTCGCTGGTCTCGCAGGAGGGCAGCCTTGTGCCGCATCTCACGGGGGCAGAAAATATCTGTCTCGGTTTCGAGCCGGTGAAGAGCCGCTTTTTCATCAACCGGCGCGAGGTGCAGCGGCAGGCGGAAGCGCTGGCGAGGCAATGGTTTCCCGATACGGCGATCCAGCTCAATCGCAAAGTGGACGAGCTTGCCTATGCCGACCAGAAGGTCATCGAAATCCTCCGGGCGCTGCATTCGCGCCCCAAGGTGCTCATTCTCGACGAGCCCACCGCGACGCTGCCCGCGAAGGAAAAGCAAAGCCTCTGGAAGCTCATCCGGCAATTGTCCGATGCCGGCATGGCCGTTGTCCTGATCAGCCACTTCCTGCAGGAGGTGATCGATCTGTGTGATGAAATCACCGTGCTGCAGGATGGACGCAAGGTGAGTCATCTTCCCAATGCAGGCCATGTCGTGACCGAGCGGCAGCTGATCGACCTCATGCTCAATCGCGGCAAAACCGCCGGGCAGGAGCGATTGCTGAACGCAACGCAGAAGGAGCGTTCGATCGCGGACGATGCGCAGATCGTCGTCGATGTTCGCGACTGGCAGGGGGACCGGTTCCATATGACGGGCCTGGAGGTTCGCAGTGGCGAAATCCTCGGGCTGATCGGCCTCACCGGTTCCGGTCATTTCGAGTTCGCCCAGTCGCTCTTCGAACCGCGCCTGGCCGGAGACGGCCGCTACCAGTTTCAGGGTCATGACGTCGGACGCGCCAGCGTGCGGGACATGAAGCGGCGCGGCGCGGCGCTTATCCCCGATCACCGCATGGTCAATGCCATGATCGGCGATTGGGCGGTGCGGGAAAACATGTCGATGGCCGGCATTCAGGAGACCAGCCTGAAGCCTTTCGGCATCGTTCAGGCCAGTCGCGAACGCAGTGAAACACTGCGACTGATCAAGCGCCTCAACATCAAGACGTCGAGCGCCGAGACCAGGATCGTCGAACTCTCCGGCGGCAACAAGCAGAAGGTCTCCGTCGCCAAGTGGCAGTTCGCGGCGGAGGGCAAATACAAGCTCTTCGTCTTTCTCGAGCCGACCGAAGGTGTGGACGTCGGCGCAAAACGCGAAATCCACGACCTCATCAGCTCGCTCGCCGAAAAGGGCGCTGCCGTGGTCGTGGCCTCGAGCGATCTGCTGGAAATCGCCCATGTGGCCGATCGGGTCGTGGCGTTCCGGAACGGCCGCGATGCCGACCAGATCGCCCGTCGCGACTTCAGCGAGGCCGTCTTCATCAATGCAATTGCGGGGGTAACCCAATGACCATGACCACAAGCACGCTTCCGGCCCGGGAATCGCATTCGATGCGCCTCGGCACCCTCATCCAGAAATACAGCACGCTCGCCGTTCTCGTCGCGCTGTTCCTGGCCTTCGCCATCGGTACGGATCGGTTCTTCACCGGCACAAATCTCGTGAACATCCTCCAGCAGATTTCCATGCTGACCATCGTCGCCGTCGGGCTGACCTTCGGCTTCGCGGCTAAGGAAATGGACCTCTCCGTCGGTTATGTCGTCGGCCTTGCGGGCCTCCTTGCGCCGCTGCTCATGGTGGCGGGCGTGCCGATCCCGCTTGCGATCCTTGCGGCTCTGGCGGCCGGCCTTGCCGTCGGCCTCATCAATTCCGCTCTGGTTGTCGGCGTCGGCGTGCCCTCGCTGATCGCGACGCTCGCGGCCGGCTCCATCCTGTGGGGCATCAACTTCATGATCTCGGGCGGCCGGGCGATCTATGGCGGTATTCCCGCGGAATATCTTGCGGTCGGCCAGGGCAAGGTCGGCGGCATCCTGCCCTATCCAGCGCTGATCATGCTGGTGATCGTTGCCGCGTCCTGGTTCGTCATGGAGCGCACCACATTTGGCCGCTATCTCTACGCCGTGGGCGGCAATGCGCGCGCCGCCGAGCTTTCGGGCATCAAGGTGCGCTCCTACCGGGTCTATGGCCTGGCTTTGAGTTCGCTCTTCGCGGCGATTTCGGGCGTCATCCTCTCGGCCCGGCTCGGTTCCGGCCAGCCGAACGGCGGAGAAACCTACCTGCTGGACGGCCTCGCGGCCGTGTTCATCGGCATGACCATGCTGAGGCCGGGTACCGCGACTGTGATGGGCACGTTCTTCGGCGCGCTTCTCATCGGCATCATGAACAACGGCCTCAACCTGGTGGGCATGGACACTTACGTCCAGAGCATCGTGAAGGGCATCATCATAGTGATCGCCGTATCTGTGGTCTCACGCACGACGAAGCTGAAGCTCCTCTGACTAGGCGCCGGGCAATGACGAAATCGGAAGGAACCTTGACGCGCACCTCGCTTCCCGTGGCATCCTCGCAAAAGCGAACGAGAAGCGTGTGGAGGAGACAGCGGCCATGAACCTCAATCTCGAAGGCAAGATCGTCATCGTCACCGGCGCAAGTTCCGGGATCGGGCTGGAGACGGCGAAGATGTTCCTCGCGGAAGGTGCCTGCGTGGTCGGCGTCAGCCGCGATATGTCGCCGGCGGCGGATCTCGCCTCGCGCGACCAATGGCTCCCGTGCGAGGCCGATCTGGGAGCGACAGGCTCCGGAGAAACTGTGGCGGGGGCCGCCCTGGCGGCATTCGGCCGCATCGACGTCCTCTTCAACAATGCCGGCATCTGCCCGACGCGCAGCGGTTTTCTCGATGTGTCGGACGAAGACTGGGCGCATACGCTCAACGTAAACCTCATCGGTTATGTCCGCATGGCGCGCGCCGTGCTTCCCGCCATGCTCGCGCAGAAGAAGGGTGTGCTTGTTCACTGCGGTTCCGAGGCTGGCCGCATGCCGCATCCGCTGCTGCCAGACTACAGCACCTCCAAGGCAGCCGTCACGCTGCTCTCCAAGGCGCTTGCACGGGAGTTCACGCCGAAGGGCGTCCGCTCGAATGTTGTTGCACCCGCTCATATCCGGACCGAGCTCTGGGATCGCCCCGGTGGCTTCTTGCATGCGCTTGCAGAGCGCTACGGCACGACGATCGACGGTGCAGTCGATAGTTTCCTCGCGGAATCGAAACTGCCGGCCGGACGACTGGGAACGGCGCGGGACGTGGCCACGGCCGTTCTCTATCTTGCCTCGGACCTGTCCGAATTCATGAGCGGCGACGTGATCAACATCGATGGCGGCGTCATCCCCACCACATGACGAAAGAGATCAGGATGGCATCGATGGCTGAGCGGCGCTTTGAAGTAACGAAAGCACTTCGCGATGAAATCGCAACTGCCGGCGCACAGGTCGGCCAGACGCTGGTGTCGGAAACGGACCTCGTACGGGTGTGGCATATCAGCCTCGAGCCCGGCGAGCGCCTCGGCTTCCACCGGCACGAGCTGGATTACTGCTGGATCGCGTTAACGCCGGGCCGTTCCCGCTCGATGTATTTCGACGGCAACACCGTGGATACCGATTACAAGCCCGGCGATTGTAAGGTGTTTGCATTCGGGCACGACGAGACGATGGTCCACGACCTCACCAATATCGGCGATACAAACCTTGCTTTCACGACCATAGAGTTCAAGGCCTCGCTCAAGCCGGTCATGCCTGGCCGTAGCCGTTGAAGCGAGCGCGGCTGGACTATTTGCGGCCCCTTACTTTCGGCAGGTTGCTCAACAGGGACTCGCAAGCCTTGGTGATATGGGTGACCAGCAGATCCGTGGCGAGCGCCACATCCCGTTCGCGACAGGCTGCGAGAATCTCGCGATGCTCCCGGTCGTCCACGCCCCTGCCGCCCGACAGGGTTAGCTGGATACGCAGATAACGTTCGATCCGGTCGTTCACGGAGCGGATGAGATTGAGCAGGAAGGGCTTGTCGGCGTCCTCGTAGAGGCAGGAGTGAAACTGCCAATTCAGCTCAGCCCATCGCGCGACATCCGTTTCGCGCGCGAATTCGTCACAATATTTTTCCGCACGCTGGAAGGTGTGCTCCGTCATCCGCGGGATCGAGAGCTTCAGGGCATTCGCCTCCAGCATGCCTCTGACTTCGAATATTTCGGCGATTTCCGGCTCGGTAATGCTTGTTACCACGGCGCCGCGATTACGTTGGAACTCGACGAGTCCCTCAGCTTCCAGGCGTTTCAGGGCTTCCCGAACCGGGATCTTGCTGACATCGAACAGCTTGGCGATGTCGTCCTGCCGGATGGGCTCGTCTTCATCGAGGGCGCCAGTGACGATCGCTTCGCGGATGTATTTCGCGATGATGTCAGACGTCGGCGGGGTGCTGCCGAGGGAGGGCAGGTTCTGGGCTTTCAGTGGCAAGTGTCACTCCATGGTCCTTCGTCGCTTGTGATAAGCGCAAAGCGTATCGAATAATGTAGCGTATATACGATTGGCTGGCGCCTGTCTTGACTCGTAATCGTATACGATATTCTATGTGGGAAATGCGAAGCGGATTTTGAGTGATGACCGTGCAGAAAATTCCAGGGTTGATTGGATATGTCGCGCCGCTGAGTGCGGCACCCGGGGGCGTCCTAGAGTTTAAGCTGTCCTCGCAGGGCGACCGGCCCGTCACCGCGCGCGCCCTTCGCCTGATCTGCTGCGATCCGAACCCGGACGGGCCGGGCATCAAGGCGGAAGCGGCCGATTTTGGGCTTGCCGAACGATATCCGGCCTTCGAACAGCAGGCTCATGTCGGGTCCTGTGCCTTCGGTTCCATCCCGGAGCTGGGTGCGTTTGCCACGGTCAAGGTCGACTTGACGGTGATGCCAACCCTACGGTCCGACACAGTGCAAACACTGTTCTCGCTGCAAAATGCCGATGGAACGGTTGGGGTGTCGGTCGTCATTCGCGATGCCGTGCTATGCCTTCGGAAACTGGACGCCGATCTTGTTGTCGATCTGGGCGTCGGTCTTTCCGTAGGTCGCTGGTCCCGGCTTGAAATGTCTTTCGATTCCGCGGGCGTCTCGGTCGCCGTTTCGGGCGATCCCAAAGACGGTGCCGACAGGAGGAACGCCCGTTTTTCGCATGTCACCAGCCGGATGCTGACCGGAGCCGATCACATTTGCCTTGCCGCGCGCTGGCGCGGATACCCGGAACATGTGTTCAACGGTTCTCTTGAAAATCCGTCGTTGAGCGCAACCCGTTGGGGAACGTCGGTGTCGGCGTGGCAGGCTATCGCGAGCTGGAATTTTGGTGGAGACGCACGCGAGACCTGGGTGGATGACGAAGAGGGGAAAGGGATACGGCTTTCCCTGATCAACATGCCGACCCGCGCCGTCCGGTCGTCCGCATGGTCCGGCGGAATTCAGGATTGGAAACAGGCGCCGCACGAATATGCGGCGATCCGTTTTCATGGCGACGATCTCAGCGATTGCGGATGGGAAACGACCATCCGGATCGAGGTGCCAGCAGGCATGCGCTCCGGCGTCTATGGACTGGAGATTGATAACGGCGTCGGCAAGGACACCATACCCTTCTATGTCACCCCGGCCGAGGGCACGGTGCGGCAGCGGATCGTGTTCCTGGCCCCGACCTTCACCTATATGGCCTATGCGAATTTCGCGCGGGGCAATTTTGCCGGTGAACTCGCGGGACGGGTCGCCGCCTGGAAGGCCTATCCACACAATCCCGACGAGGTCGGCGCCTACGGATATTCCACCTATAGCCGCCATCCGGATGGGAGCGGGGTAACCCTGTCGTCGCGCCTGAGGCCCATCCTGACCATGCGCCCGCAATACCTTACCTACTTCGATCCGAAGGGATCCGGCATGCGCCATTTCCCGGCGGATTCGCACCTGACGGATTGGCTGGAGGAAAAGGGTTTTGCCTTTGACGTCCTGACCGACGAGGACCTTGACCGGGAGGGTCTTACCGCCTTGTCTCCGTATGACGTGGTTCTAACGGGGACCCATCCGGAATATCACACAAGGCGCACCATGGAGGCGCTGATCGCCTACCGCGAAGCCGGGGGCAATCTCATGTACCTCGGCGGCAACGGCTTTTACTGGAAGATCGGCCGCAACCACGACCTGCCGCACCTGATCGAAGTCCGGCGTGCCGAGGGCGGCATGCGGGTATGGGCGAGCCAGCCGGGCGAATATTACAACCAGCTCGACGGCGAATACGGCGGCCTGTGGCGCCGCAACGGCATACCGCCCCAGAAAGTCGCAGGCGTGGGCTTTACCGCCGAGGGCGCATTCGAAGGCTCCTACTATCGTCGCACCGCTGGCTCGTATCGCGACGATCTTGCCTTTCTTTTCGAAGGCATGGAACCCGGCGAACGGATCGGCGACTTCGGATTGTCCGGCGGTGGCGCTGCCGGCTTCGAGATCGACCAGGCCGCAGCCGATCTCGGCACGCCCGATTTCGCGACGGTGATTGCCGCCTCCGAGGGACATGGCCCCTCGTTCCACACGACGTTCGAAGAGCTTCTCCTGCCTGGCGTATTCGATGGGACGCCGCGCGAGCATGGCGGCATCAGCGCCAACATCGTCTATGGAAAGTCCGAAACGGGCGGGGGTCTCTTCGCCGTCGGCTCGATCACATTCTGCGGGAGCCTTTCCCACAACAAATACGACAACAACGTGTCCCGCCTTCTGGAAAACTGCCTGAGGAGGTTTCTGGCCGATGGCTGAGAAGCATGGATTACAGAAAGAGCGTCTCGGTTTCGAGGAGTTGAAAATGCTCCTGAAGGCGATTTTCGTCAAAAACGGCACGGCTGCGGAAACGGCGGACATCCTTGCGGAGAACTGCGCGGCCTGCGAGCGCGACGGCGCGCTCAGCCACGGCATTTTCCGCATGCCCGGCTATGTCGATTCCCTCCGGTCGGGATGGGTGGACGGCCTGGCGACTCCTGACGTTACGGCTCTTGGACCATCCTTCTTGCGAATCGATGCGCGCAACGGATTTGCCCAGCGGGCGATGACCGCTGCGGACCCGCTTGTCAGGCGCGCCGTTCGCGAGACGGGCGCAGCCATCGTCGCGATCCGCAATTCCCATCATTTCAGCGCGCTGTGGCCGGATGTCGAACCCTTCGCGCTCTCGGGGTATTTGGCTATTACCGCCGTGAATGGACTTGCGAACGTCGTTCCCCATGGCGGGCGGCAGGCGGTCTACGGGACCAATCCGATCGCCTTCGCCGTACCGGTCGAGAACGCACCCCCACTGGTTGTCGACCAGGCGACCAGCGTCATGGCGAATGGCGAGGTCCGCCTGCACGCTCTCGCCGGCAAACCGGTCCCGGAGGGAACAGGTATCGACCACGACGGCAATCCGACGACGGATCCACATGCCATTCTGGCCGGCGGAGCGTTGAACACCTTCGGCGGTTACAAGGGCTCGTCGATCGCCCTGTTCGTCGAGATTCTCGCCGGGGCCGTCACGGGCGGACAGTTTTCGTTCGAAAACGACTTTACCGGTTATCCCGGCGCGCAGACGCCGAAGGCGGGGCAACTTCTGATCGTGATCGATCCCAACCGGGGCGGTTCGATGAATTTCGAAGTGCGGCTGGCGTGCCTTTGCGCGCAATTGGCCGATGCCGGCCAGGACCGGTTGCCGGGCGCACGACGCTTCGCAAACAGGGCGGCCGCCGAGAAATCCGGCATCCCCATCGCGGTAGACGAGCTTCAGCGGCTTCGGGCGCTGGCGGGCGAAAACGCGTGAAACCCGAAGACGACTGGCGCAGACAGGAAGGACACGACATGACGCTTGACAAGAACAGACTTGAACTCCGGCGCGAGCTGACGCCTGGCGAGGTGGATCAGCTAACGGACCTCTTCCAGCAGGAGTGGTGGACCAAGGGCCGGCAGAAGGCGGATGTCGAACGGCTGATGGCGCAGGCGGGGCCGGTTTTCGCCTTCATCGATCCGCTGAACGGCGAACTGGTCGCCTTCGCACGCGCGATGACGGATGGCGTCTACAAGGCGATGATCTTCGATATCATCGTCAAGGAGACGTGGCGCAACACCGGGCTCGGCCGGCTCCTGATGGACACCGTCATGAACGACCCCGTGCTGGCGCGCGTCAAACATCGCGAACTCTATTGCCTGGAGGAGATGCTGCCCTTCTACGAAAAATGGGGTTTTACCGCCCATCTTCCCGGCCTTTTCTTCATGCGCCAGTCGTCCTGAGACGACGCGCCAAAACGTGGAGCGATCCCATGAGCGCCGATCGAACCCTGCTCGAAACCGACTATGCCGTCATCGGCCTCGGAGCGATGGGCGCTTCCACGCTCTATTCTCTGGCCCGCGCGGGGGGAAAGGTCGTCGGCATCGACGCCCATAGCCCTCCGCATAGCCATGGCGCGAGCCATGGCGGCTACAAGGTGACGCGGGAGGCGGTTGCGGAAGGTCCGGCCTATCTTCATTTCGTGCGGCGTACCAACGAAATGCTGGATGATCTGGAAGGCCGGTACGGCGCCAGCCTGAGAGGGCGCACCGGCCTCCTGATCATCGGATCGCAAGCCGAAGCAGGCTCAAGCAGTTTCCTGTGCGATACTGTCGAAATTGCTGAAACCAATCACATCGAACATCAGGTCCTGTCATCGGGGGATCTGCGGAAGCGCTATCCGCAGCTTGTCGGCCTTGCTGATCACGATGCGGGCTACTTTGAGCCCAATGCCGGCTTCATTCGTCCGGAACCTCTGTCGAAGCTGCAGATCGCGCTGGCGAGACAGGCCGGCGCGGAGGTTTTGCAGAACACCGCCGTCTATGGGATCACACCGATCCCGGGCGGCGTGGAAATAGACGCGGACGGGGTGCGGGTACGCGCCCGACGGATTGCCGTCGCGGCTGGTAGATGGGCGGGCCAACTCCTTGGCGGGCGCTTCGGCGATCTGCTGTCCGTGAGCCGGCAACGCACCTTCACGTTCAAGGCGCTCGATACCGCCGCCTATCAACCGGCTCGGTTTCCAACTCTCATGTGGTTCCGCCGACGTGTCGGGGATGAATGCGCGACGGTCTTTCCGCTTGAAGGATCAGGGGGCGGAGTGAAGTTCTTCGTCGCGGATACCGAGGCCGATCCGGAGATCGGCCTATCCAGCGACCGTTTTTTCCGGCGTCATGTCGAGCCGTTCTTCGACGGTATCTCCGCGGAGCTACGGGCGTCGGAAATCTGCTTCTACACGTCCACCCCCGATCACGGATTCCTGCTCGACTGGCATCCGGACATTGCGGACGTGTTCGTGGTGTCCGCCTGTTCCGGGCACGGTTTCAAGCACGCCTTGGGCGTGGGGGAAGCCGTCGCTTCGGTCCTGACAGGGCGCGCTGCGCCCGATCTCTCTGCATTCAGCTTGGAGCGGTTTTCCGCTGGTTCGCCGCGCAACTGAAGGCTTTGAAAAAGACGCAAAAAACTGCCTTGACGTTGTTCGTAGATCGTATACGATATCTTAAAATCAAAATTGAGCGACGATCATCGGGTCGTCGGTGAGAGGGAGAGACATGAAATTCGATCGGTTCCTGACCACAGTAGAGTTGCATACCTGTGGGGAGACCTTCCGTCTCGTCACGCAGGGCCTGCCCAGAATTCCGGGCAAGACCATCGTCGAGCGCATCACCTGGCTCGAGCAGAATGCCGACCACTACCGCCGCGCCGTGTTGCTGGAGCCTCGCGGCCACAAGGATCTCTACGGCGGCTACCTGACCGAACCGGTCCATCCCGACGCCGACTTCGGCGTGATCTTCCTCAACAACATGGGCTACAGTCCCCATTGCGGCCACGGCGTCATCGCGCTTGCTACCGCTGCGGTGGAACTGGGCTGGATCGAGCGCAAGGCGCCGGAAACGAAGGTCGGCATCGATGCGCCCTGCGGCTTCATCGAGGCGTATGTCGAATGGGATGGCGAGCGCACCGGTTCGGTTCGTTTCGTCAACGTGCCGTCGTTTATTTTCAGCCGTGACGTGACCGTCCACACGCCCTCCTTCGGCGAAGTGACCGGCGATGTCGCCTATGGCGGCGCGACCTATTTCTACGTCGATGGCCGCAAGCATGGCGTCGAAATCCGCGAACACGATGCGCAGCGCGTCATGCAGCTCGGATACGAGATCAAGGCTGCCGTGAATGCCAAGATGCCGTTCGTGCATCCGGAAATCCCGGAATTCAACAATGTCTACGGCGTGATGGTCTATGGCGATCCTCGCCATGCGGGCTCCACGCAGGCCAATTGCTGCGTCTATGCCGACCGCGCGGTCGACCGCTCTCCCACCGGTTCAGGCACGGCTGGCCGCGTTGCCCAGCTCTATCTCCGCGGCGAGATGACCACCGCCGACACGCTGGTCAATGAATCGATCATCGGCACGATTTTCAGGGGCCGCGTGCTCTCCGAGACGAAGGTCGGGGACTTCGATGCTGTTGTCCCGGAGGTTGAAGGCAGCGCTTACATTTGCGGCTTCGCCAACTGGGTGATCGACGAGGCCGATCCGCTCAAATACGGCTTCCTGGTGAGCTGACATGACCCAGCGCTTCGATGCGATGTCCACCGAGACCCTGCTTCCCTTCGATCTGCTCGTCGGGGAGCTGGAAAGAACCGTGGCGGAGTATGCCGATGGCAGGATCGTCAGCCCGGAGCGGCTGGTCATTCCTCTGGCGGCCGGCGGTGCCATGCTTTCCATGCCCGCGAGCGCCGAGGACATTGCGAGCCACAAGCTCGTCAATGTCTGCCCGTCGAATCTTTCGCGCAATCTTGCGACGATCAACGGTGAGGTCGTTGCCTACGATGCTGTTACCGGCGTTTCCCTCTTCGCTCTCGACGGTCCGACCGTCACCGGGCGGCGAACGGCGGCGGTGACGCTTCTGGCCGTCAGCCGGCTTCGAAATATGACCCCGAAGACCATCGCGATCATCGGGACAGGGAAGCAGGCGTCTACACATGCACAGGCATTTGCGACCTTCTTTCCCGGTGTAGACCTGGTCGTTGCCGGAATTTCCCGAGAGGAGGAAGACCGGTTCTGTGCAAGGCATGCGGCCTGTGCCGTCAGGCCCTTCGCTGATCGCGACTGGTCTCGCATCGATGTCGTGGTGACGCTGACCACCAGCAAGACGCCGGTCTATATAGAAGCCGCAACGCGGGATCGGCTTGTCGTGGGGGTAGGGGCCTTTACGCCGGATGCAGCCGAGGTTGGCAGGGAAACGGTGCTGGCTAGTACTCTGATCGTCGATGATCCCGCCGGTGCGCGACACGAGGCGGGCGATCTTATCCAGGCCGGCATCGATTGGTCGGGTGTGATTTCTCTGTCGGATGTTTTGAACGGAACGGCAAATGTTGCTGGCCCGATCTTCTTCAAGAGCGTCGGCTGTGCAGCATGGGACCTCGCGGCATGCCGCGTGGCGCGTGCAATGATCGCTGCGGACACTTCGGATCGACCGTCGCGGTGAGTTGAGAAGGCTAACGGATTCGCTTCACGGCATCTCTTCCCTCTCCATATCGGCAGGGAACAGCAGGCCTCTAATCGTATACGATAGCTGATATTCGAAATAATCCATAACAAGAGAGGAACTGGAAATGAAGACGTTAATCCCGCTTATCACTCTTGCCGCAGTGGCAATGTACGGCTCGACCGCCCAGGCGGACCAGCTCGACGATATCATTAGCGCCGGCAAGCTGCGCTGCGCCGTGCAGCTCGACTTCCCGCCGAACGGATCACGCGACGCGAACAACAAACCGATCGGTTTCGACGTCGACTATTGCAACGATCTCGCCGCCGCGCTCGGCGTCGACGTCGAAATCGTGGACACGCCGGAAAATGACCGCATCCCGGCGATCTTGTCGGGCCGGGCGGATGTCGCGGTCGCCGTCGCGTCCGATACGCTGGAACGGGCCAAGACCGTCGGCTTCTCGATTCCCTATTTCGTATTCGAGACGATCGTGCTGGCGCGCGAGGATTCGGGCATCAAGGCGCCGGACGATATCAAGGGACACACGGTCGGCGGCCCTGCCGGCGCCTATGAAACGCTCGCGCTTGCCAAGGAAGTCGAGAAGAAGAACGATCCCGCCTCGAAGATGCTGACGTTCCAGACCCAGTCGGACACGTTCCTGGCGCTCGGCCAAAAGCGGATCGATGCGACCTACACGACCTCGACCATCGCCGCGGCGATCATCGAATCCGGCAAATACCCGGGCCTCAAAGTCGTCGGGCCCGCGCCGGTCGATGCCGACTACTGCGCATTGATCGTCAAGCGCCAGGAACAGGGCTGGCTGAACTATGTCAACCTGTTCCTGAACCGTCAGGTGCGCTCGGGCCGCTATGCCGAACTCTACAAGAAGTGGATCGGCGAGGATGTTGGCGCAGCACCTGACCTCACCGTTCCCGGTGTTTACCGCTAGCTGGCTCGTCCCATCCGCAATGGCGCCCGATCACGATCGGTCGGGCGCTGTTCCAGAGCGTGGGGGTGGCGCCGGCAGAAGCTGCAGTCGTCATTGAACGCAACCGCGACCTGCCTTCAGAGAAATGAGGTCACAAATGGACTATGAATTTCAGTGGAGGCCGGTTCTGCGCTCGCTTCCCCAGATGTTGTGGGGCGCTCTGCAAACGATCGAGATCGCTGGCCTCGCCATGATCCTCGGGACGGTCCTCGCTATTTTCCTGGCTCTCGCCAAACGATCCGGCAAAAAATACCTGTCCCTGCCGGCCGACATGTGGATCGAGACGGCGAGAAACACGCCCGCACTCTTCCAGATCTATATGCTGTATTTCGGCTTGGGCTCGCTCGGTCTGCAGGTCGGATCCTATGCCGCGCTGTTGCTCGGCATCACGTTCAACAATGCCGGCTATCTCGCCGAGACGTTCCGCGGTGGCTTCGCAGCCGTTCCGGAGACGCAGACGCGGGCGGCGCGCTCTCTCGGCATGGGGGCGGCTCAGACCCAGTGGCATATCGTGATCCCGCAAATGCTGCGCGCGGTTTTCCACGCCATGACGAACCAGATGGTGTGGTCCGTCCTGATGAGTTCGCTCGGGGTCATTGTCGGTCTGACCACGGACCTGACCGGCGTCACCCAGGAACTCAACGTCGTGACCTACAGGACCTTCGAGTATTTCTTCGTCGCGGCCTGCCTCTACTACCTCATTTCCAAGGCCTTCACGCTGTCGGCGCGCGTCGTGGCCTGGCGTCTGTTCCGTTACTAGGAGGTCGCGATGTATTTCGGTGGATCATTTTCATGGGGCGACTTCCTGTTCCTCCTGTCGGGAGCCGTGACCACGCTTTCAATCACCCTGGTCGCCGTCGTTATCGGCACGGTCCTCGGTGTCCTGTTCGGCCTGATCCGGGCCGGTGCGCCATGGTGGATCGGCAACACGCTCGGCGCGGTCCTCGATGTTTTCCGGTCCGTGCCGCTCCTCATCCAGCTCGTTCTGTTCAATTCGTTCAACAGCATGCTCAAGCTGAACTGGCCGACCTTCGCCGTCGGCTGCCTGTGTCTCGGCATCTACGCCTCCGCCTTCTGCACCGAGATCGTGCGCAGCGGCGTCGGCGCGGTTCCGCAGACGACACGGCGTGCGGCGCGCTCCCTCGGTCTTAGTTGGCGGCAGGAGCTGACCTCGATAACCCTGCCCATCGCCACCCGGATCGTCTTTCCGAGCTGGATCGGGCTGACGCTCGGCGTCATGAAGGACACGGCGCTCGTCCTGTGGATCGGCATCGTCGAACTTCTGCGCAGCTCGCAGATCGTCACGTCGCGGGTGCAGGAGCCGCTGCTGATCCTCGGCATCACCGGGCTGATCTACTTCGTGATGAGCTTTCCAATCGCAAGACTCGGCAATCAACTTGAGAAGAAGTGGGGCACGCAATGATCGCCATCGAGAACGTTCACAAGCAATTCGGCGCGCTGCATGTGCTGAAGGGCGTCGATCTGACGGTGCGGAAGGGCGAAGTGCTGTCGATGATCGGCGGATCGGGGTCCGGCAAGTCGACGATGCTGATGTGCATCAACGGCCTTGAAGGTATCCAGGAGGGGCGGATCACGGTCGATGGCGTGGAGGTTCACGCCAAGGCCACGGACCTCAACAAGCTTCGCCGCCGCATCGGCATCGTGTTCCAGCAGTGGAATGCCTTTCCGCATCTCACGGTGCTTGAGAACGTGACGCTGGCCCCGCGCAAGGTGCTTGGAAAAACGAAGGAAGAGGCAGAGGCGATCGCGATCGAGCAACTGTCGCATGTCGGCTTGAAGGAAAAGCTCGGCGTGTTTCCCTCGCGCCTTTCCGGCGGCCAGCAGCAGCGCATGGCGATTGCCCGCGCGCTGGCGATGTCTCCCGAATACATGCTTTTCGACGAGGTCACCTCGGCGCTCGATCCGCAGCTCGTTGGCGAAGTGCTCGATACGATGCGCATGCTGTCGAAGGAAGGCATGACGATGATCGTCGTCACCCACGAGATGCGTTTCGCACGCGAAGTGTCGGACCGGGTCGCCTTCTTCCGCGAGGGGCGCATTCACGAGATCGGCTCACCCGAGCAGATTTTCGTGGCCCCGCAGAGGCCGGAAACTGCAGCCTTTCTGAAGTCCATCTGAACCGTCCCATTCGCAAGGAAACCGAACAGTGCGCTCATCCAAGATCGTCCACGTCATCAGTTGCCATGCCGAAGGCGAAGTCGGTGACGTCATCGTGGGCGGTGTCGCGCCGCCTCCAGGTGCAACGATCTGGGACCAGGCGCGCTGGATCGCGGAAGACGAAACCCTTCGCAATTTCGTGCTCAACGAACCGCGCGGCGGCGTCTTCCGGCACGTCAACCTGCTGGTGCCGCCAAAGGATCTCCGGGCGCAGATGGGCTGGATCATCATGGAGCCCGCCGATACGCCGCCCATGTCCGGTTCGAACGCGATGTGTGTCTCGACGGTCCTGCTCGACACCGGCATCATTCCGATGCAGGAGCCGGTCACCCGCCTGGTACTGGAAGCCCCGGGCGGCTTGATCGAGGTCGAGGCCGAATGCCGGAACGGCAAGGCCGAGCGTATCCGCGTTCGCAACGTGCCTTCCTTTGCCGACAAGCTCGACGTAAAGCTCGAGGTGGAAGGGATTGGTACGATCACCGTCGACATCGCCTATGGCGGCGACAGTTTCGTCATCGTCGATGTCGCTTCGCTCGGTCTTAGCCTCCAGCCGGACCAGGCGCGTGACATTGCGCGCATGGGCGTGAAGATCACGCAAGCCGCCGACGAGCAGATCGGCTTCAGGCATCCGGTAAATGGCTGGAGCGGCATCTCCTTCTGCCAGATGACGGATCCGGTGTTCCTGAAGGACGGCGTCCTGCACGGCAAGAACGCCGTCGCGATCCGCCCCGGCAAAGTGGATCGCTCGCCCTGCGGCACCGGATGTTCCGCCCGCATGGCCGTCCTCCATGCCAGGGGAGAGATGAAGGCCGGTGACAGGTTCGTGGGAAGATCGCTGCTAGACAGCGAGTTTCATTGCGGTATCGACGGGGAACTGGAGATCGACGGCCGTACCGCAATCCGGCCCGCGCTTTCCGGCCGGGCCTGGATCATCGGAACGAAGCAGTTGATGGTCGATCCCGACGACCCGTTCCAGGGCGGTTACCGCGTGTCCGATACCTGGCCGATGGACAATTGACGTCTGTACCGTCTGAGGCCAGTGGTTCCGATCCATCGACCATACAATAGCCCCGACCGCAGGCGGCCGGGGGGATTGCGGTTTGTTGTATGCGGCTCACTTCACGCCGTTGGCCGCATCAACGCGTCGCCTTGCCGTCAAGCAGGAGGTCGCGCAGCGCGGCGCCGACGGCGCCGGCCGATTGCGGGTTCTGCCCCGTCACAAGCCGGCCGTCGATGACGACCTTTTCCGACCAGTCCGGCGCCGGATGGAGGATGGCGCCGCGGGCGGCGAGGGTGGTTGCGAGCAGGAAAGGCACCGTCTTGTCGAGGCCGACCGCCCTTTCCTCGCTGTCCGTGAAGGCGCTGACGTTCCGGCCGGCAACCAGATAGCTGCCGTCGCTCAGCGTCACGTCGACGAGCGCGGAAGGACCATGGCAGACGGCGCTGACAAGGCCACCGGCTTCGTAGATGGCGCGGGTCTTGTCCTTGACGGCGGGGCTCTGTGGGAAATCCCACATCGTGCCGTGGCCGCCGGCGAAGAAAATGGCGGAGTAGTCGGACGCATCGACATCCGAAAGGCGCTTGGTGTGTCCGACCGCGTTGCGGAAGTCCGCGTCGTTCCAGTAGCGCACGTTGACGGCGTCGGAAAGGTCGAGCCCGTCGACCGGCGGCTCGCCACCGTCGATCGAGGCGAAGCTGACCGGAATGCCGGCGGCCTGCAGGACGGCGAGCGGGTGGGTGACCTCGCCGAGATAGTAGCCGGTGGATTGGCCGGAATCGCCCTTTGCGCCGTGGCTGGTCAGGACGAATAGGACGGGCTTGATGGCGGAGGATGCTGTGCTGCTCATGGGTCGGTCTCCAAACAAGATGATGCGCGGAGGCTAACCTTTGCTGGAAGAGTGATAAATCGCTGCTCACTCAAATCATTTTTGCGATGAAGGCACGAATTGCGCTACGCCTGCCGGGCGGCGGCCCTGGCAAGATGGTCGATCAGCGCCCGCAGTGCGGCGGAGATTCCTCGATGCGGCGGAAAGAGCAGCGAGACGGGCCTCGAGCGGCCTTCCAGGCCGGGAAGTAACCGCACGAGCCGGCCCTGCTCGATATGGGGCCTGGCAATGAAATCGTAGGTCTGGCAGATGCCGAGGCCGCTCACCGCCAGCGACACCGTACCGAGCACATCATCCCTGATGCGGACTGGCCCCGACGGCGCCCAATCGATGTCCCGGTCATCCGATCGAAACAGCCAAAGGGCATCGCGGCCGGTGCTCGGCATGACGAAGGGCAGGCATTGGTGGCGGGCGAGATCTTCGAGCGTTTCGGGCATTCCCATGCGGCGCAGATAGTCCGGGGACGCCACGAGGCAAAAGTGCGCATCCTCGATCTTGCGGGCGGAGAGGCTGCTGTCGGGAAGGTGGCCGAGCCGGATGGCGATGTCGAAACCCTCGGCCACCAGATCGACGTTCCGGTTGGTGATGCTGATATCGACCCGCACTTTCGGATAGGCGATCGCGAAATCCGCCAGCATGCCCGGCAGGCGATGGTGGCCGTAGGTGGTCGATACGCTCAGCCGGACCTCGCCGGACACGTCGCCGCCCTGGCCCTGGATCGCACGCTCGGCATCATCCACCAGCGCGAAGGCCGCCCGCGCCTGATCGAGATAAGTGCGGCCGGCATCGGTGAGGCTGAGGCGTCGCGTGGTGCGCCGGAGGAGCTGCGTGCCGAGCCGCGCCTCAAGGCGGCTGACGGCGCGGCTGATCGCCGACGGGGTTGTCGAGAGCGCGATGGCGCCCTCCGTCATCGAGCCCTTGTCGACGGCGGTAACGAAAGCTTCCACATCCGCCAGATGATCGAATCGGCGCGCCAATCATGCCTCCTGCGCAAGAATGCGCCTCTTGTCGGCGCAATCATTGCCTTTGGCAACCGGAATGAAAAACCTTCGCCTCGTCAACCCAGGGTTCAGGTTCTGGGCTTTTCAGTGCCCGTTGGATGTCGAGAAAGAAGCATGCTCCTTGTTCCCGGCGAGTACATAGCAGTCTGGAAGGCAAGTGGCATGGACAAATTGGGAGAATATCAAGATGGCGACGCGAGGTCGGCATCCTTGCCGCAATCGACGACCGATGGCCCCCTGGCGCCTGATCCGCGTGATTGGCTTGCAGCGATCATCGAGGGGTCCGAGGACGCGATCGTCAGCAAGAACCTCAACGGTATCATCCAGAGCTGGAATGCCGGCGCGACGCGGCTGTTCGGTTATACGGCCGAGGAAGTCATCGGCAAGTCGATCACGATCCTGATCCCGCCGGACCGGCTGGACGAGGAGCCGATGATCCTGGCACAGATCCAGCGCGGCCAGCGTGTAGGCGCTCATAACGAGAGGCCGCTGGCCGAAGCCAGCGCTCATCCGCGGCGACGGAGGGGAACAACCATGCTTGGCGCGGGGTTTTCTACTCGACGCTGCCGGATGGTTTGATGGGTGCCGGCAACGCGAGAAAAATCGAGGTCGATGATGGCGGCTGACAAGCTCTCAACCTACAAGAAAAAGCGGGATTTCAAGCAGACGCAGGAACCGAGCGGATCGACGGAGGTCAAGCCGTCGAACCGTCTGCGCTTCATCATCCAGAAACACGATGCCACGCGTCTCCATTACGATCTCCGCCTCGAACTCGACGGCGTCTTCAAGTCCTGGGCGGTGACCAAGGGGCCGTCGCTCGATCCGGGCGACAAGAGGCTGGCCGTCGAGGTGGAAGACCACCCGCTCGACTATGGCGATTTCGAAGGCACGATTCCGAAAGGCCAATATGGCGGCGGCACGGTGATGCTGTGGGACCGAGGCTATTGGGAGCCGGAAGGAAATAAGTCGCCGGAAGAGGCGCTAAAGAAAGGCGACTTCAAATTCGTGCTGCACGGCAAGCGGCTACACGGCAGCTTCGTGCTGGTTCGGATGCGTCATGACCGCGACGGCGGCAAGCGCACCAACTGGCTGCTGATCAAGCATCACGATGATCATTCCGTCGAGGAAAACGGCGCGGCCATCCTCGATGACAATATGACCTCCGTCGCTTCCGGCCGCACCATGGACCAGATCGCCGCCGGCAAGGGTCGCAAGCCGAAGCCGTTCATGATGGCGAGCGGCGATGTCGAGGCCGACGCCGTCTGGGACAGCAAGCACGGCCTTGCGGCCGACGAGCGCAAGAAGAAGGCGCGCAAGGACGTCGCGACCTCCATGGCCGCCGACCTGCCTGACTTTATCGCGCCGCAGCTCTGCGAGACGCTTGATCGTCCGCCAGCCGGCGAGAACTGGCTGCATGAGATCAAGTTCGACGGCTATCGCATCCAGATGCGCGTCGCCGATGGGACAGTGACGCTGAAGACCCGCAAGGGCCTCGACTGGACCGCCAAATATCCGGAGATCGCGGAAGCCGCCACTTCGCTACCAGACTGCATCATAGACGGCGAGATTTGCGCCCTGGACGATCATGGCGCGCCGGATTTTGCCGCGCTGCAGGCGGCACTGTCGGAGAAGAACACCGGCAACCTTGTCTATTTCGCCTTCGACCTGCTGTTCGACGGCGGCGAGGATCTGCGGGAAAAGCCTCTGACCGAGCGGAAATCGCAGTTGCAGGATCTCCTGGCCGATGCCACCGACGACCCCCATCTGCGCTTCGTCGAGCATTTCGAAACCGGCGGCGATGCGGTGCTGCGTTCCGCCTGCAAGCTTTCACTCGAGGGCATCGTCTCGAAACAGGCGGATGCGCGTTATCGATCCGGTCGAACCGAGACCTGGGCGAAATCCAAATGCCGCGCCGGCCATGAAGTGGTTATCGGCGGCTATGCCAAGACGAACGGCAAGTTCCGCTCGTTGCTGGTCGGCGTCAACCGCGGAGACCACTTCGTCTATGTCGGCCGCGTTGGCACGGGGTATGGTGCGAAGAAAGTGGAGACCCTGCTGCCGAAGCTGAAAGCTGTCGAGGCGGAAAAATCTCCCTTCACCGGGATCGGCGCGCCGAAGAAGGAAAGGGAGGTCGTCTGGCTGAAGCCCGAGCTTGTCGCCGAAATAGAGTTCGCCGGGTGGACCGCCGACGGCCTTGTGCGTCAGGCAGCCTTCAAAGGCCTGCGGGACGATAAGCCGGCGGCCGAGGTCGAGGCGGAAAAGCCGGCTTCGCCCGACAAGACCGAAACGCCAGAGCCTGCGGTCTCCGCGAGGGCAAAACCCAGCCGCCGCAAGGGCGCGAAAGCCGAGGTCATGGGCGTGCTCATCTCCAATCCCGACAAGCCGCTCTGGCCGGATGCCGGCGATGGCGCGCCGGTTACGAAAGAAAATCTTGCCCGCTATCACGAGGCGGTGGGTGCCTGGCTCATCGACCATGTAAAGGGTCGGCCGTGCTCGATCATCCGCGCGCCCGACGGCATCGGCGGCGAACAGTTCTTCCAGCGGCATGCCATGCCGGGGACGTCAAACCTGCTGGAGTTGGTCGAGGTCTTTGGCGACAAGAAGCCGTATTTGCAGGTCGATCGCGTCGAAGGGCTAGTCGCCATTGCGCAGATCGGCGGCATCGAGCTTCATCCCTGGAACTCCGAACCCGGCCAGCCCGAAGTCCCGGGCCGTCTCGTTTTCGACCTGGACCCCGGCCCGGATGTCGATTTCGCCACCGTGGTCGCCGCTGCGCGCGAAATGCGCGACCGGCTGGACGATCTCGGCCTCATCAGCTTCTGCAAGACGACCGGCGGCAAGGGGCTGCATGTCGTTACGCCGCTTGCGGTCAACAAGCGCAAGCCGCTGTCCTGGGCCGAGGCGAAGGGCTTTGCCCATGACGTCTGCCAGGAGATGGCCCGCGACAATCCGGACCTCTATCTGATCAAGATGACGAAGAGCCTGCGCGGGGGGAGGATTTTCCTCGACTATCTCCGCAACGATCGCATGGCGACCGCTGTGGCGCCGCTTTCGCCGCGCGCGCGGCCCGGCGCCACCGTGTCGATGCCGCTCACTTGGACGCAGGTAAAATCCGGCCTCGATCCGAAACGGTTCACCATCCGCACGGTCCCGACGCTTCTGAAGAAAACGACGGCCTGGGAGGATTATTGTGACGGACAGCGCTCGCTTGAGCAGGCGATCAAGCGGCTCGGCAAACGGAAGGCTGCGGCATGAGTGCGAGACAGGGCAGGGGACCGCGAACTAGCAGGCGACACGACATTCCGGTCGATCAGCTGCTGCGTCTGCGCCGGATACGCGGTCTGGCCAGGTTGATGGACACCGCGCTGCGGATTCCAGGCACCGGCATCTCCCTCGGGGCGGACTCGGTTTTCGGGCTGATCCCGGGCATCGGCGACTTCGGCGCCGCCGCGGTCAGCCTCTTCATTGTCAACGAGGCGCGTCGCCTCGGCGTGCCGAAGGAGACACTCTTCAAGATGCTCGTCAATGTGGGCTTCGATACGGTGGCAGGCAGCGTGCCGGTGCTCGGCGATGTCTTCGACGTCTATTTCAAGTCCAACCGCCGAAATCTGCAGCTTGTGCTCGACCACTTCGGTCTCGACCATGCAGACCTTGCTCGGTAACGATGATCAGCGGCCGCCGGTCAGTGCGGTCATATCGAACACCGCGGCATTGTCCTGCACTTCACGCAGCCCCTTGTAGGAGGCATGGCGCAGATTGCCATCGTCGGTCCAGCCTCTGAACTCGATCTCGGCGATGAGGGTCGGCTGGGCGAACACGTAGTTCTTGCCCTTCAGCGGCACGACCGGCCTCTTTGTCTTCAGCTTGTCGAGTGTCTTGCGTAGATATTGCGAATCCGCCGCCTTGAACCCTGTTCCGACCGAGCCGACCGATACCCAGCCGTCGCCGTGGCGGGCGGCGAGCAGCAGGCTTCCGATGCCGCCGCGAGGGGACTCCGAAACCTCGTAGCCGACGACCATGAAGCTCTCGCTCTGGACGCATTTGATCTTGATCCAGTCGCCGGTGCGCCCGGATCGATAGGGACGATCGCGATGTTTGGCGATGATGCCTTCGAGGCCCATCCGGCAGGCGTTTGCCAGAAGCTCGACCCCGCTACCGTGGGCTTCCTCCGAGAGCTGCACTGCGCCGACCGACCCGTCGAGAAAGTCCTCGAGCAGATGCCGGCGAACGGCAAGCTCGGTCCTGGTCAGATCGTGGCCGTCGAAATAGAGCAGGTCGAACGCGAAGAACACCGCTTCGGTTGACGCGCGCTTGCCGCCGCGCCCGCCAAGCGAGCGCTGCAGCGCCCCGAAATCCGAATGCCCTTCCTTGTTGAGAACCACGGCTTCGCCATCGAGGATGGCCGACCCCACCCCGAGCTTTTTGGCGGCATCAGCGATTGCCGGAAACCGATGGGTCCAGTCGTGTCCGCCGCGCGTGACGATCCGCACACCCTTCGGCTCGATATGGATCGCCAGGCGATAGCCGTCCCATTTGAGTTCGTAGAGCCAGTCCGGTCCCACAGGTGGCGTTGGCCGGAGCAGGGCGAGACAGGGCTCGATGCGATCGGGCATCGGGTCGAGGGGAAGGCTCGGCTGCTCGGGGTCGCGCCTGCGAACCGGGCGCGACTGCAGCGTTTCGCGGGACTCGTCATACAGCGGGATAGCGGATTGGCGCTTTCGTTTCATTGATGTCCATCACATCTGGAGAATCCAAACATAGGTGTGTTGCATGAAGAATTCAGGATGCGCGCTTGCCTTTCTCGCCTGCGGCGAGACTTTTGCGCAGCGCATCCATGATGTCGATGACATTGCCGCCCGACGGGCGGTCGTCGCCCTTGGCCTTGCTCTTCCGCGATGGTTTCAGGGCCTTCTTCTTTTTGGCGATGATATCGAGGAAGGCCTCCTGCACCGGGTCGGATACCATGTCCGCTGACCATTTCCGTGTGTGCTGCTGGATGAAGTTTTGCACCAGAGGAATAAGCTCGGGGTCCGCCTTGTCGTCGATATCCTCGAAATAGGATTCCTCCGGCCGCACCTCGTCGCCGAAGCGCAGCGTCCAGAGCACGATGCCCTCGCCGCGCGGTTCGAGCACAACGGCCCGCTCGCGCCGGCCAATCACAAGCCTGGATATGCCGAACACCTTGTCAGCGGACATGGCGTCACGGATGACGGCGAAGGCCTCGTGTCCGACAGGATCGTTCGGGACGAGGTAATGCGGCTTCTCCAGATAAATCCATTCGATGCTGTCGCGCGGAACGAACTTCTCGATATCGATCGTCTTGACCGTGTCGAGGGCGACGGCATCAAGCTCATCATCGGTGAGAAGCACATAGTCGTTCTCGCCGCGGGCATAGCCCTTCATCTGGTCTTCGTCCTTGACGGGCTTACGGGTGACGGCATCGACATATTGCGAGACGACGCGGTTGCCGGTCTGCCTGTTCAAGGTGTGGAAGCGGACCTTCTCGCTCTCCGACGTCGCCGGCGACATGGAGACAGGGCAGGTGACGAGAGACAGCTTCAGATAGCCTTTCCAATAGGGGCGGGGTGCCATGAGTTCTCTCCTCAGCCAGCTTTACGTTGCGCCGGCGTCGAGCTGCTCGCTATCGACGCCGCGGCGCGCACCGCCGGCTTGCGACCGCTGCCCTTGTTGGCATTGGCGAGCGCGCGCTTCGGCTTGTCGTCACTGGCCTGGAGCATCTTCGCGCTCTCGCGCAAGGCGGCCAACAGGTCATCGGTCTTCGAGACCTTGACCTCCTTGCGCTTCGGCAGCGCCTTGCCCTCGATCTTCGCCTTCACCAGCTCGGCGACGGCCGCCTCGTAGCGGTCGTCGAACGCGGCCGGATCGAATGTTCCTTTCTTGGTGGCGATGATGTGCTTGGCGAGGTCCAGCATTTCGCCTTTGATGCGCAGCTTCGGAGTCTCTTCGAACGCCTTTTCCGACGAGCGAACCTCGTAGTCATATTGCATGGTGGTCGCGATCAACCCTTTGCCGTGCGTGCGGATCAGTACCGTTCGCATCCGACGAAAGAGGACCGTGCGCGCAACGGCGGCGACCTGGCATTTCTCCATGGCATCGCGCAACGCCGTGAAAGCGTCGGAGGATACGCGGTCGGTCGGGACGAGATAGTAGGGCTTGTCGAAATAGACGTCGTCGACATCGGAGCAGGCAATGAAGGCTTCGACCGTCAGCGTCTTGTTGCTGTCCGGGATGGTGGCCGCGACCTCCTCGGGATCGATCATGAGGTATTGGCCGTTTTCGATCTCGAAGCCCTTGGTCTGGTCCTCGCGCTCGACTTCCTTGCCCGTGTCGCTGTCGACGAAGACGCGGTTGACGCGATTGCCGGTCTTCTTGTTGATCGTATGGAACGAGATGCGCTCGGAGGTGCTGGCGGCTGTGTACAGACCGACCCCACAACTCACCTCGCCGAATTTGATGAAACCCTTCCACTGGGCACGATGACCGGCCATCTCGAAACTCCCGACTCGACGCAACCAAAGCGAGTCAAGCGAATCACTTGCGATTTTGTTCCGTTTCTAAAATGAATCAGAAATCAATGGCTTAGGGGCCGCGCTGCTCGACCAGTGCGAGTCCGGAATATGCCTTTGATTCGTTGCATCTTTTGCCTGGAGCCGTGCGTTCTTCCAACAGCACAATCCGAAAGGAAGGATGTCATGACGAAGCGTGAGACCATCGATACCGGAACCGACAAGCGCTATGTCCGCCGGGACGAAAAAGGCCAGTTCAAGGAAAGCGTTGATGTCGGGAAGTCACTTTCCGCTGATCGCCGTCACAAGGCACAAACCGAGGCCAAACCGGGCGAAGGCGACCGCGGCGACAGGCATACCAAGCACTGAGCCGTTGTTCCATTGGATGAAGGCATGGGCGACGATTCCGAACCTGGAACCATGACCAACGATGACGGCGACGAGCATGTCGCCGTCTCGTTTCCGTTTGACCGGATGACGGTCCAGCGTTTCCGGCAGGAATTTCCCCGTGCCCGTTGGAGCGATCGGCGCAAAGCTTGGCTCGTCCCTGGAAAGACAGCCCTGCGGCGCTTCGACCGCTGGAAAGCCAAGGAAGAATCCCGCGCCGATCCGTTTGCAGAGGAGAAAGGAAGGGACGCCTTCGCCTTCGAGCCGATCCTCAGCCCATATCTGAGTGTCGACAAGGACGGATTCCGCATCAGGACGCCCTACTCGCGAAAGCTGGTCGAGGAAATCCGGCAGGTGCCGTTCGCGCGGTGGGACGGTGACAACAAGGTGTGGCGCATTCCCTTCGCGTCTTACGATGAGCTTGTTCATCACTGGCAGGCGATCGAGGCCGAGGCCCAGCGCTGCGAGCCGGAGGAACGGCGCAAGCGTGCCGAGGCGCGAAAGGGCACCGAGGACGAACGGAAAGCCCGTCGTCGCACGGCCGAGCGCCGGCGTCGGCGCATTCCCCTTCCGGCGGGCGACCTCCCGCCGCTGGACCGGCCCATCACCACTGAAGTCTATGGCATCGTCATCATCAGCGATATCACCGGTGAGCTAATCGAGAATGAGGAGATCGCCGATCTCTATCCGGCCTTCGGCGAAGACCAGGTTTGGGGACTATGGCGCGTTCCTTCGTTAGAGGAATTGGTGCAGACGTGGCCGTCGAAGACCGCGCCTCAGGATGACGAGCGCCAGCGTGGCTGGTGGTTTCCGACCATCGAGGACCTACGCGACGCGCGGCGGGCTGCGCGGTCGCGCGAGCGCAGGAGTGGGCAACGCGCTTCAGCCTGAGATCATTCCGATGGCGGCTCGATTTCGATCATGACTGGTGCGTGGTCGCTGGTGTGGTCCCAGCCGCGCGGCCGGCGCCTCACGCTCGCCGAACGCAGCCAGGGGGCGACAGCGGGACTGAGCAGGAAGTGGTCGATCCGCAGGCCCGCGTCGCGTTCGAAGGCATGGCGCCAATATTTCCAGAACGTATAGATCCGCTCGTCGGGGTGGAGATGACGGATGGCATCGGTCCAGCCTTGCGAAACCAGTTCGGCATAGGCCTTGCGAACCTCCGGGCGAAACAGCGCATCGTCCCGCCAGCGCTCCGGCGCATACACATCCAGGTCCGTCGGCATGGCGTTAAAGTCGCCAACCAGAAGGGCGGGAACGTCGAGATCGATGAGCTCGCCGGCATAGGCGCGAAGCCGCTGAAACCAGCGAAGCTTGTAATCGAATTTGGGGCCGGGCGCGGGGTTGCCGTTCGGAAGATAGAGGCAACCGATAAGAAGGCCGTCGACCGCGGCCTCGATATAGCGACTGTGCGTATCGTCGGGGTCGCCCGTAAGACCGCGTCGCGTAAGGAGGGGCACGATGCCCTTGGCGAGGATCGCCACGCCGTTCCAGCTTTTCTGGCCGTGCCAGACCGCGCCATAGCCGGCGCGCTCAAGTTCTGCGCGTGGGAACCGATCGTTCGGTGATTTCAGTTCCTGAAGGCATACGACGTCAGGTGAATCTTCCTTCAGCCATCGCAGCAGCACGGCGAGGCGTCCGTTGACCCCGTTGACGTTGTAAGTGGCGATTTTCACGCGGTCTCCTCGCGACGGTGGATAATCGTGCCGGGAAACAGGTCTTGGGATTTAAAAGTTCCGCTGGCGTCGTTGCGACAGCGGTGAGCCGTTCGGAGCACCAGCTGGATCGAGTGACCCGTCAGACGCCGGTCTGTATCTGCTTGGCTATTGGAACCTAGTCTTACGACCCGTCCGCCGGCCACGGCGACGAGGGATGTCCAGGTTCAGAGTGAGCATTCATCGTGCGAGGCAGAGCTTTCAGGGATCGCGGCGACCGTAATGCTCGCGAGCGATAGATTCGAGGATCGGACGGTCAAGGTCCGGTCGATAGGTCCCGCCTGGATACGCGTCGAGGAGATAGCGCGCGAACGCCTTTCTGGCCTCGGGATCTCGGCTGAACCATGGTTGCGAAATGATCTCCTCGTAAACGTCCTTCATTATAGAAAGCGCGTCTGGCTCAAAGATACCGTTGCTCATATCTCACCCCCAAATCCCGGTTCGTCCGGGAACAAGCCGCCGGGCGACGGGTTCTGTCGCCACGTTTGCAGTTGAGCACGCCAAGGGACCGCGACGGATGCTTATATGCCGTCCCGCGTCGGCTCCCTCGTGCCGAACGACCACCAGGATATGATATCGTGAAATACGAAGATGGCATGCAGATTCTGTACGACGTCCTTAGTAAGGGCGTGTTCGTCCAGTTCCGCGGTAAATCCGACTTTCTAAAAGGCCCCTTTGCAAGCCAGCGGGAGGCGATACGCGCCGCGGAGGACTTTTGCCGAAAGCTCGGATGGGGCGAGCCCCAATCCTAGGCCGTTGCGCCCGGATTGGCGGCGCTGAGTTACATTTTGGTACTCACCTTCAGGCTAACGACCTGATCGCCGGGTTCGACAGACGACGTGCGATGGGTCAGCGCAACGATGGTGAGGTCTGGGCCAAGCTGCGCAATGCGTGAGCGCTCGCTCCCCGAGTGTTTCAGGCCGCGTTCGCCGACGACGGTATCGAATCCATCGGGCATCGCCTCGTTGCGGGAAAGGATAAAGGCTTGCGCGGAGACCGTGCGCAGCAAATCGCGATCGAATGGACAACTATGATTGCAACTCCGTCGCTAAACTCCACCACGCACATGCCTTCATTCTTCGGCATCCTCGAAGGTGAGGCGGCCGCCCTGGAAGGCATGGCTATGGGGAAAGGAGAGGCGCATCACCCCACCTGTTCAATCGACAAGGAGCCTTCTGGGAGGGTCCTGATCAGCGCCTTTGCCGAAACCGAAGTATCGAGCCAATCGGCCCAGGTCTCCCGTTCGAGAATGACGATCTGGCGGTCATGGTAGGGAGCGATATCCGGCCCGGGTTCCATCGTCAGCATGGTGAACGCTTGGCCCACGTCCTCTGTTTCACGCCATATGCCGGCAATGGCAAAGATCGGCTCACCGACCTTGCGGAACAGCCACTTGTCCTTCCGCTTCTTCTTCGGGTCGGCCGGCGCGGTGAACTCGTAAAAGCCATCGGCGATGATAAGGCAGCGGTTGGATGCGAATTCGCGACCCTCGGAGCGAAAGTTATAGACCGGCTTCCTGGTCGGGCTCGGCCAGCTCCATCGGCGCTGGACCAGTTCGCCGGCTCCGCGCTCGCCTTCCACGCCTCGGACGATCGGCGCCGTATCGGTGATCTTGATGTCCTCGCGCGCCTCGATATTGGGCCGCCCCTCGGGAAACCGGATCTTGATCTTGAGGTTCTCGAACTCCTCGATAACAGAGGCAAGTTCGACCATCAGGCGATAATCATTGCACATGGTTCCTCCGAATGGCGGGCTTGTTGCGATGCAATGGCAATGTAAGGCGGGTAGAGCGAATTTCGACCGATGGCGCCGGAAGTCGACCGACCTAGATCTGCAATTCGAGCTGGCCCGCCTCGCTCACCTCGTCATCGATGAAGGACGACAGCGTAATGCCGAGCAGGCGAATCCCCTTCGCGGTCGGGAACAAGGGGTCGAGCAGCAATTGCGCAAGGGCTTCAAGATCGTCCATCGTGGCGATCGGCGCCGTCGTCGTCTTGCTGCGCGTGATAATCTGGAAGTCGGCATATTTGACCTTCAGCGTCACCGTGCGCCCATGGAGCCTCTTCGCTTCGCATTGACGCCAGACCTTCGTGGCGATCGGGGTGATTTCGGCGCGGGCCGCCGCGTGATCGAAAATGTCGATCGAAAAGGTGTCTTCGGCGCCGAGCGATTTGCGCGGTCGATCCGGCTGGACTGCCCGGTTATCGATGCCGCGGGAGATATTATAGTACCAGGCGCCAGACTTGCCGAAATTTTGCTGCAGGAAGGCCAGCGATTTCGCCTTAAGGTCTGCGCCGGTGAAGATGCCGAGCTGTTCCATTTTCGATGCGGTGGACGGCCCAACACCATGGAATTTCTTGACCGCGAGTGCCTCCACGAAAGCAGGTCCGTTTTTCGGCGTGATGACGGCTTGACCGTTCGGCTTGTTCAAATCCGACGCCATCTTGGCCAAGAACTTGCAATAGGAGATGCCTGCCGACGCGTTGAGGCCGGTGACTTCCTTGATGCGCGCGCGGATGATCGTCGCGATGTCGGTTGCGATCGGGATGCCCTGCTTGTTTTCCGTCACATCGAGATAGGCTTCGTCCAGGGAAAGCGGCTCGATCAGATCCGTGTGCTCGGCAAATATCTCCCGGATCTGCGCGGAGACGGCGCGATAGGTGTCGAAGCGCGGCGGCACGAAGATAAGCTCCGGGCAGCGACGTTTGGCGGTCACGGACGGAAGGGCGGAACGAACGCCGAAAGCGCGTGCCTCGTAACTCGCCGCGGCGACAACGCCGCGCGCCGCGGAGCCGCCGACGGCGACGGGCTTGCCGCGCAGCTCCGGATTGTCGCGCTGTTCGACAGAGGCGTAAAAGGCGTCCATGTCCACATGGATAATGCGCCGGACCCGCTGCTCGCCGTCCGCACCCACCGCCATCGTCTCGGTCGCGTCCTGTCTATCCATCGCCTTTTGCCGCGTGCGCTTGCATCCTGCCCGCGTGTGTCACGTCCACATCGATCGCATTCGCGCGCCGATATCGATCCGGACGTTTCGCGTGCTCCGTTCAGTGGTCGATGCGCCGACCTTCGGCCAGCTCGCCACCTCGAAATACTGCAACAGGGTCGCAGGAATGAATCGGGTCTTTTGCGCGGAGACGTAGCGATCCCCCTGCGAATTCTGACCATAGGTGTAGAAGCGCTGCGGCGTGATGAGGGCGAGACTGTCGCGCGCCCGTGTCATGCCGACATAAAGCAGCCGGCGCTCCTCCTCCAGTTCGGCGGTCGTGCCCGTGCCGAGATCGGACGGGATGCAACCGTCGATGACGTTGAGCATAAACACCGAGCGCCACTCCTGACCCTTGGCCGAATGAATGGTCGAGAGGATCAGATAGTCCTCGTCGAGCAGCGGCACGCCAGCCTGGTCGCTGGTCGCGTCGGGCGGATCGAGCGTCAGCTCGGTCAGAAAACGTTCCCGGCTCGGATAGCCGCTGGCGATCTGTTCAAGCTGAAGGAGGTCGCCCTTGCGCGTGTCGGCATCCTCGTGAATGCGGTCGAGATGCGGCTCGTACCACATCCTGACTGTTCCGATCTCCGCGGGCCAGCCGGCCTCGGCTTTGCGCAGGGCGGTAACCAGCGTGACGAAGGCGGGCCAGTCGTCGCCGCTCTTGGGCGGCGGCGGGATTTCGGCGAGCGACTGGAGCGGCTCGGGATCGGCCGCGATCGTGTCGAGGATTTTGCCGGCCGTCTGCGGCCCGACGCCCGGAAGAAGCTGGAGCAACCGGAAACCGGCAACACGGTCGCGCGGGTTTTGGGCAAAGCGCAGGACGGCGAGCAGGTCCTTGACATGGGCGGTGTCGAGAAACTTCAAGCCGCCGTACTTCACGAAGGGCACGTTCCGGCGGGTCAGCTCGATTTCCAGCGCGCTGGAGTGGTTCGAGCTGCGAAACAGCACGGCCTGCTGTTTGAGGGCGACGCCGACCTCGCGGGCGGCCAGAACCTGCTCGACGATATAGGCAGCCTGGTCGATCTCATCCTTCACCGTCACCAGCATCGGCCGCTGTTCGGAGGTGCGATCGGTCCAAAGGTTTTTGGTATAGCGCTCGCGCGCAAGGCCGATGACGCCGTTGGCGGCCGCCAGGATCGGCTGCGTCGACCGATAATTGCGGTCGAGCGTGATCACGTCGGCCGGCCGCGGTGAGAATTCCTGCGGGAAATCCAGGATGTTGCGGATGGTGGCCGCCCGGAACGAATAGATCGACTGGGCATCATCGCCGACGACGGTCAGGCCGCGGCCGCCCGGCTTCAGCGACATCAGGATGGCCGCCTGCAAGCGGTTGGTGTCCTGATACTCGTCGACCAAGACATAATCGAAGCGACCGCCGACGTCGTCGGCCAGATCCGGGTCCGAGACCATCTGCGCCCAGTAGAGGAGGAGGTCGTCGTAATCCAGGACGTTCTGCGCCTGTTTGGCCTCGACATAGCCTGCGAACAGCGCCTTCAATTCCTGTTCCCATTCTTGCGCCCAAGGATAGGCGGTCTTCAGAACCTCGCCGATCGAAGTCTCAGCGTTCACCACCCGAGAATAGATCGCGATGCAGGTGGCCTTGGTGGGAAACCGGCTTTGCTTTGAGGAAAAACCAAGTTCATGGCGAACGAGATTCATGAGGTCCGCGCTGTCTTCGCGGTCATGGATCGTGAAATCGACACCAAGCCCGATCTGCTCGGCATACATGCGAAGCAGCCGCGCGCCAATGCCATGGAACGTCCCCGCCCAGGCGAGCGCATCGGTCATGATCGCGGCATTGTCGCCGAGCACCTGCCGGCAGATCCTTTGCACCCGCCGCGTCATCTCGGTTGCCGCGCGGCGGGAAAACGTCATCAGCAGAATGCGGCGCGGATCGGCGCCATTGACGATCAGATGCGCGACGCGGTGCGCCAGCGTGTTGGTCTTTCCCGAGCCGGCGCCGGCGATGATCAGCAGCGGGCCGCCGATTGTTCCATCGGCCAGGCCGACGCCGTGTTCGACCGCCTCGCGCTGGTGATCGTTGAGTTTTTCGAGATAAGCCGCTGCCATTTGTCCCCAGCACGCATAAGAAAATTTTCCTGACCCTCCATCGGCCAGATATCCCCTTGATGCAGCTAACGGATTCGTTTCAACGGCTTAGCGGCGGTGGGTAATCCGGGGTGGAGGCCCGATTGACTCACGAAAGCAATCGGAACAAATAATGAACATATCAGCTTGAAGACCTGCTGGAAACCCTGAAGGAGCAACAATTCTGCCGTGGCCAACCATGCCCTCAATCCTGTGCTTGCGGAACTGCGGGAGCGCATTGGCCGCCTCGAAGACGGCGCGCAGCGCGCAAGGCAGACGCTTCCATTCGGCGTCCCCGACATCGACCGGGCACTGCCTGGAGGAGGGCTGGCGTTCGGGGCGCTGCACGAGGTTGCCGGCGGCGGGGGCGGCACGGTCGACGGTGCGGCTGCGGCGCTGTTTTCCGCAGGCGTCGCCGCGCGGACGAAGGGAAGGGTGCTGTGGTGCATGACGCGCCCGGACCTGTTTTTCCCGGCGATCTCGCAGGCAGGGCTACATCCCGACCGTGTCGTTTTCTGCGAAAGCGACCGGGAGGAGGAGGTCCTGTCGGCCCTGGAGGAGGGGCTGGCCTTCGGTGGTCTGTCCTGTGTCGTCGGCGAACTGGTCCGCCTGCCGATGACCGCATCCCGTCGGCTGCAGCTCGCGGCCGAGAAGACCGGCAGCATGGGCATCGTCCTGCGCCGATGGCGGCGACAGAACGAGGCCTCGGACTATGGACAGCCGACGGCCTCGACGACGCGGTGGCGCATCAGCACGCTACCGTCTGAAAAGTTGCCAGTGGCCGGCGTCGGGAGGGCGCGCTGGCTGGCGGAACTGATGCGCGTCAAGGCGGGCGAATGCGCCGAATTTGAAATTGGAGCCCCCGATGACAAGGGTCGTATCTGTCTACTTCCCGCATCTGGCGACCGAACGGATGAGACGGCACGCTGGCGAAGCCTTGCCGGCTGACAAGCCGCTCGTCGTGGTCGCGCGGCGCGGATCGAAGCGCTGGATCTCGGCGGCCGATCCGGCGGCCGCAAAACTCGGCCTGCGCGTCGGCATGCCGGCGAGCAAGGCGCAGGCCATGGTTGCCGATCTCCTGATGATCGACGCCGCGCCCGCCGAGGATGCGGCCGCGCTCGAGCGGCTGGCGCTCTGGGCGCTCCGCCAATATAGCCCGGTGGTCGCCGTCGACGGCGCCGACGGTCTTGTCATCGATACCGAGGGCGCGGACCATCTTCAGGGCGGCGAGGATCTTCTCATCTCCGGGCTGGTCAATCGGCTGCGCGGACATGGCCTGACAGCGAGGGCGGCGGTCTCGGACACATGGGGCGCCTCGCACGCCATCGCCCGTTTGATCTCGGCGGAGACGACTGTCGTTCCAGTCGGAAACGTCGCAAAAGCCGTGATCGATCTACCAATCCTCGCCTTGCGGCTTCCGGCCGAGACCATTCAGGGCCTCCGGGTGCTTGGCATCGACACGGTCGGTCAGCTTTCCGCCATGCCGCGCGCGCCGCTGACCCTTCGCTTCGGTCCGGAGCCTGCGCGCCGGCTCGACCAGCTGTTCGGGCGGGTGGCTGAGCCGATCGAGCCGATCCGCACGCCCGAGCTGGTGGAGGTCGCGAAGAATTTTGCCGAGCCGATCGGCGCGCCGGAGACCGTCGCCAAATATGTCCGGCGGCTGGTCGGGCAGCTCTCCGCCAAGCTCGCGGAGAACGGCCTTGGCGCACGGCGCTGCGATCTCGTCATCCACCGCGTCGACAACACGCGCCAGCATCTTCGCGCCGGTCTTGCCAAGCCGGTGCGCGATCCGGCGCGCCTGTCCAAGCTGCTGTGCGATCGCATCGAGAAAATCGATCCCGGTTTCGGCATAGAAAAGCTTGTGCTCGTCGCGGTTTTTGCCGAGCCGCTGGAGGAGCGGCAGGTGGTCTCCTCGCTGGTCGAGGAGGAGATCGCCGATATCACGCCGCTCGTCGACATCCTCGGCAATCGCGGCCACCGTCTGTTCCGGGTCGCGCCGGTGGCCTCCGACGTTCCGGAACGCTCGGTTCGGCGGATCCCGGCAACCGCGCCCGATATCGGACAGACATGGGCCAACAAGTGGCCACGGCCATCGCGGTTGCTGGCGAACCCTGAACGTATCGATGTCATGGCGCTCCTGCCGGACCAGCCGCCGGCGGTGTTCACCTGGCGCGGCAAACGCCGCAAGGTCGTCCGCGCCGACGGCCCGGAGCGCATTTTCGGGGAATGGTGGATGCGGCCACGCGAATTCCAGGCGGTCAGGGACTATTTCGTGGTCGAGGATGAACTTGGCGAGCGCTACTGGGTCTATCGCGCCGGCGACGGCATCGATCCGCAAACCGGCTCGCACCTCTGGTTTCTGCATGGGGTGTTCGGGTGATGCGCTATGCCGAGTTGCAGGTCACGACGCATTTCTCGTTTCTGCGCGGGGCATCCAGCGCGGACGAGCTGTTCGCGACCGCGGCCGCGCTCGGTATCGATGCCCTTGGCGTCGTCGACCGCAACAGTCTCGCCGGCATCGTGCGCGCCTGGGAGGCGTCCAAGGCGACCGGCGTGCGCCTTGTCGTCGGATGCCGGCTCGATCTCACCGACGGCATGTCGATCCTCATCTATCCCACAGACCGTCCGGCCTATTCGCGGCTGACGCGCCTGTTGTCGCTCGGCAAGGCGCGCGGCGGCAAGGGCAACTGCCTGATCGATTTCGCCGACCTTTCCGAGCACGCCGCCGGGATGATCGGCGTGCTGGTCCCGGATGAAGCCGACGAGGCCTGCGGCGTGCAACTTCGCAAGATGGCGGAACTGTTCGGGGACCGCGCCTATGCGGCCCTCACCTTACGCCGCCGCCGGAATGATCGCGTGCGCCTGCACGGTATCGCCACGATGGCGGCACGCCACAGGGTAAGAACGGTCGTGACCAACGACGTGCTGTTCCATGAGCCGGGTCGCCGGCAGTTGCAGGACGTTGTGACCTGCATCCGCACCCGCACCACCATCGATGATGTCGGCTTTGATCGTGAACGTCACGCCGATCGTTTCATCAAGGCGCCAGAGGAGATGCACCGGCTTTTTGCCGAATATCCGGAAGCGCTCGCCCGCGGTCGTGAGATTGTGGAACGGTGCACGTTCGATCTAGCAGAGCTGCAGTATCAATATCCGGAAGAGGCGATCGTCCCGGGCCTCGATGCCCAGCAGTCGCTCGTCAAATTCACCTGGGAAGGCGCGGACTTGCGTTACCCCGAAGGCGTACCGGAAAAGGTGCGGAAATCCCTGCGCGACGAACTCGAGCTGATCCGGGTGATGAACTATGCGCCCTATTTCCTCACGGTGTTCTCGATCGTCCGCTATGCGAGGTCGAAAGGCGTCCTTTGCCAGGGCAGGGGGTCGGCGGCTAATTCGGCGGTCTGCTTCTGCCTCGGCGTCACGTCCATCGACCCTGAGACCAACGACCTGTTGTTCGAGCGGTTCATTTCCCAGGAGCGGGATGAACCGCCGGATATCGACGTCGATTTCGAACACGAACGACGCGAGGAGGTCATCCAGTGGATCTACGAAACCTATGGCCGGAGCCGATCTGCCCTCTGCGCGACCGTCACGCGGTATCGGGCCAAAGGCGCGCTGCGGGACGTCGGCAAGGCGCTCGGTCTGCCAGAAGACATGATCGGACTGCTTTCGTCCGGGGTCTGGGGCTGGTCGGAAGGGGTGTCGCAGCGCCAATTGCGGGAGAACAATCTCAACGCCGCCGACTACAGGCTGAAGCTGACGCTGGAGCTGGCGCAACAGCTCATGGGCGCGCCGCGCCATCTCGGCCAGCATCCCGGCGGCTTTGTGCTGACCCATGACCGGCTCGACAATCTCGTCCCCATCGAGCCGGCACGCATGGACGACCGGCAGGTCATCGAATGGGACAAGGACGACATCGAGGCGCTGAAGTTCATGAAGGTCGACGTGCTGGCGCTCGGCATGCTGACCTGCATGGCCAAGGCCTTTGCGCTGATGGCGGAGCACAAGGGCGATTTCCGTGATCTCGCCTCTATTCCGGCAGAGGATTCGCGGACCTATGCGATGATCCGCAAGGCGGACACGCTCGGCACCTTCCAGATCGAAAGCCGGGCGCAGATGTCCATGCTTCCGCGCCTGAAACCGCGCACGTTTTACGATCTCGTCATCCAAGTGGCCATTGTCCGGCCGGGCCCGATCCAGGGCGACATGGTGCATCCCTATCTTCGGCGCCGGGAAGGCAAGGAACCCGTCGAGTATCCGACGCCGGAGCTTGAGGCGGTGCTGTCGAAGACGCTCGGCATCCCGCTGTTTCAGGAAAGCGCCATGAAGGTGGCGATGGTCTGCGCGGGCTTTACCGGCGGCGAGGCCGACCAACTGCGAAAATCGATGGCGACTTTCAAATTCAGTGGCGGCGTCTCGAAGTTCAAGGACAAGCTGGTCGCCGGCATGGTGAAGAACGGCTACACGGAAGAATTCGCCGAGCGCACGTTTTCGCAGCTGGAAGGCTTCGGATCGTATGGCTTTCCGGAAAGTCATGCGGCGAGTTTCGCGTTGATCGCCTACGCGTCGAGCTGGGTCAAATGCCATCACCCGGACGCCTTCTGCGCCGCGCTTCTGAATTCGCAGCCGATGGGCTTCTATGCTCCAGCCCAAATCGTGTCCGACGCACGGGCGCACGGAGTCGAGGTTCGGCCCGTCTGCGTCAACGCGTCTCGATGGGACTGCACTTTGGAGGACGCCGGCGAAGGCGACAGGAAGGCGGTTCGCCTCGGCATGCGGATGGTCAAAGGGCTTTCTACGGCTGATGCGGCCCGGATCGTGGCCGCGCGCGCCGATGAGCCCTTCTCCTCGGCCGACGATCTCTGGCGCCGCTCCGGCGTGCCATCAGCGGCGCTCGTCAAGCTGGCCGAGGCAGATGCGTTTCTGCCGTCGCTCAAGCTCCAGCGACGCGATGCGCTTTGGGCGATCAAGGCTTTGCGCGATGAACCACTCGCCTTATGGACCGCGGCGGCCGAACGGGAAGCGCGGCAGGTTTCCGAAGCGCAGGAACCCGAGGTTCTGCTACCCATCATGAGAACTGGGCATGAAGTCGTCGAGGACTATTCCCATGTCGGCCTGACGCTCCGCCAACACCCCGTTTCGTTTCTTCGCGAGGATCTCCGCCGCAAGCGGATCGTAACATGCGTCGAGGCGATGGCCGAGCGGGATGGCCGGTGGCTGATGAGCGGCGGGCTTGTCCTCGTGCGTCAGCGCCCAGGCTCGGCCAAGGGCGTCATGTTCATGACGCTCGAGGACGAGACGGGCATCATCAACGCGGTAGTCTGGCCGAAGGTCTTCGAGCGCCAGCGCCGGCTGGTGCTGACGGCGTCGATGCTCGCTATCAATGGCAAGATCCAGCGAGAAGGCGACGTCGTGCATCTGGTGGCGCAGCGATTATTCGATCTGTCCGAGGATCTTGGCCAGTTGGGTGAGCGGGACGAGCAGTTTCCCTTGCCTCACGGGCGAGGGGACGAGTTTGCCCGCGGCAACGGAGCGCCTGACCCGCGTGAGCGACCAAAGGCGTCCGCGCCGCCGCGCGACATTTTCGTACCCGACCTCCTGATCGATCGGCTGAAGATCAAGAGCCGGAATTTTCACTAGCCGATGCCAAGAGATTGACGGGCAGAAGAGCGTAATCTGTGTGTCGCCGTCCGAAGTGCTCTAATGACTATGCCAGCCGAGGTCAGTGTAGGTGAAATCCTCACCTTTAAAAGCAATCTTGGTCCGGTAGGCCCGCGCGCAGGCGTAGGTGAAGCAGTCTCCCATGTTCAGCCTGGCAGGATGGTTCATAATCTTGCCGAACTGCTGGGCGGCATCGAGGGCCTTGGAGCCCACGTCACCGGAAATCATCGCTTCCTTGCAGTCCAGGTCGGAGATGAACTGATCGACGAGACGGCGCGCGGTATCCAGCATTTCGGGAGTAGCTGCCTTGTCACGGCCCGCGGCCTCGGCCAGTCGCCGTGTAAGCGACAGCGTCGCTTCCATTCGCACGACGGCCGAAACGTAGTAGGGGCCACCGTCCTGCTCAAGCCGATCAATCAGCGTGGAGACGTCTTCCTCCTCGGCGAGAATGGCAACGACAACCGAGGCGTCGATAAAGAGCATTAATCTTCGCCCCACATCTCGTCAGTTTCCTCTTTGTGATTACCGCTTGCAAAGGGTCCGGCTTCGCGGGCCATGGCAAGGGACTTTGCAAGCCGTTCGCGGACGGGCAGGGCGGCCCGGCGTTTTGCGATCTCGTGTTTCAGCGCGTCTTTGACCGCATCCACCTTGCTGGATTTGGTAATGCTGATAAGCTCCTCCGTGAGCCGATCGACCTCAGGGTCTTTGATATAAAGCGGCATGAAAGCATATCCTTCTGAGGATATTATCATATCCGATTTTTCATATCCTCGCCAGCCCGGATGTTGTTTGCTCGGACAAGCTCCACCTGGAGTTCCCTGCGGGTAGAGCCGGGCTGCGTGTCTACGATACCGCATCACTCCGCACCAGCACCGCGGTCGCGCGAGGCTTAGCGCCGCTCACATAAAAGCACTGCAAACCCATCAAACAATGGTCTCTAGAACCTTGTAATCCGCAACGAAGGCTCCAAGACCGTTATTCAACAACAACAAGATGTTGGAGTGAGAGATCGGCACTGTCACCACCTTCTCGATGTTGGTGGCCGTCCACTCCATCTCCGGATCGGCGACGATGTCGTTGCGCATGGCGAGCACCGCACGCTTCGCTGCCTCGCGATCGGCGAAAAAGGCCTCTCGCAATCCGGTCGGCTTCCAGCGTTCATTGAGCGGGACAGCGGCGTCGGAATAGGTATAGAAAGTGTAAGCGAGTTCTTCAGCCAACGGTTTCTCCCTGAAGCAATTTCGGCGGTGCGCCCCCGCCCAATGCTCATTGACCCCATGATCGGGGAGTTGGAAACCGTGTGAAACGGCCCTGAGCTTTTAGTTCGGAGAACCTGGACATAGCTTCAGGCTCCCCGACCAAAAGGCCAAGGAGTGTGATGCTGTATCGGCCAGCACCAACCGTTCACAGGGGTTTCCACGCCCCAAAGCGGCGCGTACCGCTTCGAGGCGGACGATATGTCATCCCGTTGAATTTGTCCTGAAATTTCTTCGGCCGCTCCCACACAGACGCCACCCTTCCGCCGCGGCCCATGATGCGGGTGGCCGGGAACGGGAATGCGGAGCGGCGACGGGAGAGGGAGAGGGGGGCGGAACGGCGGCGGCGGGTTGAGAGGCTGGAGAGAGGCTCCGGCGGCTCGCCAATGGAGCCGCACTATGCATCACGGTATTAACGTCGATCCCACGTGTCCGCGAATTGCCACCCTTAGTAAGCAGCCGGCGATATCGATTGCCCGCGCTTTTCCATCGATCTCCATCCTCCCGCCTATCGTCGATCTTCTCGAGCAGGGTGCCGCCGTCGCCATCGGGGTTTCCGGCGGCAAGGACAGCCAGGCCGCGGCCATGGCGACCTTCGAGTACCTCGATAAGATCGGACATTCCGGCCCGCGCCTCTTGATCCATGCCGACCTCGGTTCGGTGGAATGGGCGGATTCTCTCCCGACCTGCGAGCACCTCGCCGATCGCCTCGGCGCCGAGCTTGTTGTCGTCCGCCGGAAGCAAGGCGGGCTGATGGATCGCTGGGAAAGCCGGTGGCGATCGAACGTCGCGCGCTACGAAAACCTCAGCACCGTGACGCTCGTGCCGTGCTGGAGCACGCCGGCGATGCGGTTTTGCACCTCCGAGCTAAAAACCTCGAAAATCCATGCGGAACTAAAGCGGCGATTTTCCAGACTGCCGATCATCAGCGTGACCGGGGTCCGGCGCGAGGAAAGCCCGCAGCGCGCCCGCGCTGAGATTTTCGACCATAAGCCGGGCGAGCGGATTTGGACCTGGCGGCCGATCCTCGATTGGTCTGAGGCGGAGGTCTTTTCGTCGCTCGATTTCTGGGGCATCGAGCCGCATCCCGCCTATCGCCGGTTTGGCCTCACGCGTGTCTCCTGCCGCTTCTGCATCATGTCAAGCCTCCCCGACCTGATGGCCGCAGCGGCTCAGCCGGAAACACATGATCTCTATCGGCAGATGGTTGGCCTGGAATGCCGCAGCACGTTTGCGTTTCAGAGCAGCCGGTGGCTCGGCGATATCGCCCCTCATCTTCTCGAGCTGAGGATGCGTGATCGTTTCGCCATGGCCAAGGAAAGGGCGGATCGCCGTCGTGAGGCGGAACGCCGGCTGACGAAACCAATGCTCTACGTGAAAGGCTGGCCGACCCGGATGCTATCCGACGGCGAGGCCGATCTTCTTGCGGAGGTGCGCTCGGAGGTCAGCGCGACGCTGGGATTTCGTGCGCGCTACCGTGATCGGGCATCGATCCATGCGCGCTATGCCGAGCTGCTCGACATGCACGCCAGCAGGGGGAGGGCCGCATGAGCGACACATCGCCCTCCCGCCGCCTGCTTATCCTGTCCTGCTCGATAACCAAGCGCGACGGTCCGCAATATATGCCGGCGCGCGATCGCTATGACGGGCCGCTCTGGCGCACCCTGCGTCAGGTCGATCCCGACGAGCAGAAGGCACGGGTTGCCTTTCTGTCGGCCGAGTACGGTTTTCGTGAAGCGAGGACCACCCTCGAAAACTACGACCGGCGGATGACGCCGGAGATTGCGGCCGCGATGAAGGCCGGCGGCCTCGGCACGCGATGGCCGCGGCCGAAAACCCAGCGGCGCGTGATACCACCGGGCGAACATCCAGGTATGCACATTGCCGCGATGACAGAGCATGGCCGAAAACCGTTCGTCGAGGTCTGCCTGGTCGGCGGCGCCCTCTATCTCGATGTCATGCAGCACTTCGTCGACCTGTTTCAGGAGGACGGCTTTGTCACGGGGAGCGCCGCTCTCACGGAAATCTGCGCGCCGATCGGCATCATGCGGCAGCAGATGACGAGCTGGCTGAACAGTTCCTCGCGCGACGCCAGCGGCGGCGCGGGCCCTGGCGGCGGGCTTTGAGGGCGGCGGATCGGGAAAGAGGGAGAGGGGGGAAAGGGGTCTTCGTGGCGGATTGAGGTGGCTGGAGAGAGGCTCCGGCCGGTCCGCCGCGGAGACATGACATGGCACAGGCCATCCAGAAAATCTCGCTCAACGCCGGGCGCGACATCCCCTTCAACAAGCTCGTTCTCAGCCAGCAGAACGTGCGCAAGACCAAAGCCGGCATTTCGATCGAGGAACTCGCCGACGACATTGCCCGCCGCGGGTTGCTGACCAGCATCAACGTACGTGCGGAACTCGATGCCGAAGGCAAGGAGACCGGCATCTATCGCATTCCGGCCGGCGGTCGTCGCTACCGCGCGCTGAAACTGCTGGTCGACCGGAAGCAGCTGACGAAGACCACGGCCGTTCCCTGCATCGTCAGCGATGGCGAAACCCTCGAGGCCGAGGATTCGCTGGCCGAGAACGTCAAGCGCGCCGATCTCCATCCGCTGGATGAATTCCGCGCGATGATGGTCTTGCGCGAGCAGGGGCTCGACGAGGAGGAAATCGCCGCTCGCTTCCACATCTCGGTTGCGACGGTGAAGCAGCGCCTCCGGCTGGCGTCCGTCTCGCCGCGTCTGCTCGAGCTCTATGGCGACGACCAGATGAAGCTCGGCCAGGTGATGGCGTTCTCGCTCACCAAGGACCATGCGCGCCAGGAGCAGGTCTGGGAGACGGTTTCGCGCACGCAGAGCACGGATCCGTACTACATCCGCCGGCTGCTGACCGAAACGGCGGTCCGTGCAACGGATCGCCGTGCGGTCTACGTCGGCATCGAAGCCTATGAGGCCGCCGGCGGTGTCGTCATGCGCGACCTCTTCGAGCAGGACAACGGCGGGTGGTTCCAAGACCCGGCGCTGCTTGAACAGCTCGTGCTGGAAAAGCTGACGGCAGACGCCGAAGCGCTGAAGATGGAGGAAGGCTGGAAGTGGGTCGATTCCGCCATCGACTTCCATTTCGGACATGCCGCTGGCCTCCGCCGCTTTTACGGCAAGCAGGCGGAGTTCACCGAGGACGAGCTTGCACGACACGATGCCCTGAAGGCGGAATTCGATAAGCTCAACGAGGAATACGAGGGCGCCGAGGATTATTCCGAGGCGACGGAAGCGCGGCTCGATGAACTTGACGCGCAGCTCACGGCACTGAACGAACGACCGTATGTACTCGATCCTGACGACGTCGCTCGCGGCGGCGCCTTCATCTCGCTCGCCGGCGATGGTGAATTGAAGATCGAGCGCGGTTTCGTCCGGCCCGAGGACGAGCCTGTCATCGAGGCGGAGGAAGGCGACGCCGTCGACCCGGATGGCGATGACGGAGACGAGGCCATCGCCTCGGGAGAAGGTGGCGTGACGCTCAACGGCAAGCCCGTTGGTATCGAGGAGCCGGATGAGGACGACGGCAAGATCCGGCCGCTCTCGGAACGCCTCATCGAGGACCTGACCGCGGCCCGCACGCTTGCGCTGAGGAATGCGCTCGCCAATGAGCCGATGACGGCCTTCATCGCCGTGCTGCACCTCCTAGTGCTGAAGACCTTCTACCACTACGGGACGTCGTCCTGCCTGGAAATCACGGTGCAGCATACGGTGTCGACCAAGACGCAGGGCCTCGCCGACACGGTCTGGGCGAAGGAGATCGAACAGCGCCAGGAAAACTGGGGGCACGATCTTCCGGGTGAAGCCGATGCGGTGTGGGCCTACCTGATCGCGCTCGATCAGGACAGCAGGTTGGCGCTGTTTGCGCATTGCGCGTCGATGTCGCTGAACGCCACGATCCAGCAATGGAACCGGCGCACCAGGGAAAACCAGCATGCCGTGCAGCTGGCCCAGACGATCGGGTTCGGCATGATCGGTGCGGGCTGGACGCCGACGGTGGACAATTATCTCGGCCGCGTGACCAAGGCCCACATCCTGCAGGCCGTTCGCGAAGCCAAGGGCGACCAGTCGGCGCAGCTCATCGACCACCTGAAGAAGCAGGACATGGCGCGCGAAGCGGCTCGGCTGCTCGACGGCAGCGGATGGCTCCCCGAGGTGCTGCGCTATGCTGCCGATGAAGTCCAGGAGGAGGTCGGGATTTCGACGACGGATGAAACGGTGATCGTCGGCGAAGACGATCCCGAAGCCGTCGAAGTCGTGCTGCCGTCATTCCTGACCGAAGGCGTCGATGGTGAGCAGACAGCCGGCGATCCTGATGGCGACGAGCACGGACATCTCGTGGCAGCGGAATAAACCGTCAGACCACCGACGATCAATCCGAGGCCCGGCCGTCGCGCCGGGCCTTTCTGCTTCGAATTTCATCTCACCAGCCCGGTTGGCGCGAGCGCGCCAGCCGGGCTCCTTCGTTTGAGGAGAACTCGACATGCACTCCATGATTTCCAGCGCGCCGGCGGTTTCGTCCGGCTTCAAGGTCGATATCTCGCGCGGCGAGCGCATTGGCCGCGTCTCGTCGGAATGGTTTTCACGTCCCGATGATGAGCGTTATCTGTCGCTGTCGGACCTTCACCGCGCCGTCAGCGAACGGACCGAGCGCGCTCGCGTACGAACCGTCGAAAGCGCCGATATCCGCGTCGAGGCGACGCGCGATAATGCCGAGCGCCTGTCGCTTGTCGTTCCCGGTAGCCGCGTACCGCTGGCGCCGACCCATTGGAGCTATGGGCAACTGTGCAGTCTTGTCGGCGCGCCTGCGAGCTACATGCGCCAGCTTCCCGCGCCGCTCGCTGCGATCAATCTCCAGCACGGGCTGCTCAATCACAGCGCCGAACTGGTCAAAACCCTGGAGATGGACGACGGGCGTGTCGAACTGCGCGCGGTGACCGGTCCTGAATACGGACGCATCTGGGATAAGGAACTTGTCGCCGCCGTCATGAGCATTGCCGGCAACGGAACAGGCGACACGATCTGGAAGGTGCCGGGCGTGCTCGACTGGTCGACCATGACCCACAATCCCACCGTCGACATCACCAAGGATACGACGACGCTTTATGCCAGCGACAGGGACGTCTTCCTGTTTCTGGTGGACGACATGCATCCGATCGAGGCGGGGCGACTTCCGAACGGCGAGCCGGACCTCTATTTCCGCGGCTTCTATGCCTGGAATTCGGAGGTTGGCTCGAAAGCGCTTGGAATTGCAAGCTTTTACCTGCGCGCGGTGTGTTGCAATCGCAATTTGTGGGGCACGGAAAATTTCGAGGAGATCACCATCAGGCACTCGAAATTCGCGGCAAAACGCTTCGCGCACGAAGCGGCTCCGGCTTTGACGAACTTCGCCAATTCTTCGCCCGCACCCTTCATTGCCGGTATCCGCGCCGCCCGCGAGCGGATAGTCGCCCGCAATGAAGAGGACCGGTCCAGCTTCCTGCGCAAGTGTGGTTTCTCGAAGGCGGAAACCGGCAAGATCATCGACACGGTGCTTGCCGAAGAAGGTCGGCCGCCGGAGAGCATCTATGACTTTGTCCAGGGCATCACCGCGCTGGCGCGGGGAAAGGCGCATCAGGACACGCGGCTGGAACTGGAGGGCAAGGCGCGAAAGCTGCTCGACAGCGCGGCCTGATCACGTTCCCCTCGCGCACAGCCCCTCTTTGATCCCATCAGCACCCGGCCATCGTGCCGGGTTTCTCGTATTCACGGAAAGGCATTCCCATGACCGATCTCGAAACCCGGATCTACACCCATCCGCCAATCCCGCTCGTCGATGCCACGCCGCTAGAAAAGCTCATACTGACCCATGTGCTCGAATGCAGTGAGACAGGCGCCGGCCTTGTCCTCTTCACCGACATCGGCCCGATCAATCCGGTCAGCGTCAAACGAAAGGCGCTGCTCGACGCCTTTCGCGCCTCGGCGTCCCAAGCGGACAGCGCGCTCAATCTCTTCATCGGCAATCGCATTCTCGCGCTGTTGCCGGCGTCGCCAGACGACAATGACCCTAACATCGCTGTCGATATCGATCTCAGCGAATTCCCATGGCAGCTTATCGTGCAGGACATCGTCACGCGGTCGCCAAGCCTGTCGGAGCTGACGGTGATCCAATGGACGAACCATTCTTCGCAGCGGCCGGAGACCTATGGTGCCAGCATATCGCTCATCACCAACAAGGGCATCCATCATATGACCAGCGCAGATCTGCTCGACCGGTTCCGTTTGCAGGATCGCGCACTCGGGCCGACGGCTTCACCGCGTGCGCCGATGGATGTTGCTCCGGCTGCCGCCTCTCGTTCTTTCACCGTCGGCGAGGTGGAGGCAGCTCTCTGCATCTGGGAGGCCATGCTTTATTTCCGCGGCCTTCACGAGGATCGGCGTCACGTTCCGCATGGTGTGGCCCGCATGTCGGAATTGTGGGATGCGGCCGGCTGGCAGGCCATGCGAACACACGTCCGGGCAATCGTGCCCCTCGCATTGGACGCCTATGCCTCTCTCTCGGCCGCTTTGGAGGAAGGCGGGTTCACGTTCGATTTCGACTTTATCCCGGCGATCGTCGGTGCCTTGAGCTGGTCCGAGGACGGGCCGTATCAAGTTGGCGAACCCGAAACATTTCTCGAAAACGTGATGTCTGCGGTCTCCGACCGCCGTCGTGACATCGCCGCCGAAGCACTCGCCAGCGACAGCCTTTTCGGCACGAAGTCCTGAGGGCCTTCCGACGCAGCTCTATAATGCGATCAGGCGCTGATCCTGACCGGGATAGGTGTGGCTTCGGATTCCGGTGATAGCCCGTTGGCTATCGGCCCGGCTTCATTGTCCATCTCCTCGGCCAAGACCGCATCGCCGGCGGCCTTCAGGTCGATGCGTCCCCAGATCGACGTTTCTTTCCGGGGGAGACGCCGCCGATTCTTGAACTCGACGACAAACGGCTTTCTCTCAGGCTTCATGATGCTCCGGCTGATTATGGCAGACAACGGTCTTGCGGCAGCTGTTCTTATTCGCGGGAGGCTGTCAACGGTCTGCGCCGGGAAGTCCACGATCATGGAAGTCGGGGGATTTCGCCATCGCCGACGCGCCAGACCCAAGGCGTGATCTCCGGTCTTGTCTCGATCATGTCGGCAAGCGCTCGCTCGTATTCGTCGCCCGCACTCGGGGGTACGATGAACATAGCCACCGGCGCGGGCTTTTGTTCCGGAAGCGTCACCGACACGATCGGCGCGTTGCGCGGAAGATTGAAGCGCAGGCCCTTGACGCTCTTGCGCTTCAGGTGGCCGAGCTTCTCCAGGAGCCGCAGTTCGTGGATATCCTCGAAGGGCAACCAGTGTTCGTTCACCACCATCAACGCGACTTCCTCGATCGATGCGATGCCTGCGGTGGAAAGGCCGAAGGTGGCGATGGCGATCAGATGGAACGCCTCGCTGGAGCGCCACAGTTCGAGCTCGGTTTCGTAGCGCGCCGCCAGACGACGCCAGGCGCCGTCCTCGATCATCAACGGGAAAGGCATGTGCCGCACGACGATCCTCTGTCCCTCGCGCGCTGGAGAAAACTCCTTCACCTCCGCGACGATCATCATCAGCTTGCGCGGTCCCGAGCCTGTCGCCTGCACGCCTTTCAACGCGGTCGCGCGCCGTGTGGCGATGCCGTCCTTGTCCTCAGCCTGGTAAACTTCCGGCACATAGAGCATGTCACTGAGCGGTCCGCCCCTCGCCGTCATTTGCGAGGCTGCGTTCATCAGGCTGGTGCGGACCCGGCCCCATCCGCGCCGCCCGGCCCAGACCGAGCGCCATTCCGTCAATTCGCCGGCCTCCCAGAGATAATGGAGCATTGCCTTCAGCGACAGTTTCCTCGGCTCGCTGCGAATGCCCGGTTCCGACTGTTCCGTCGGTGCGCCGGCCGCAGCGCGCGGCCCCCGTTTCGTCAGGGAGAAATCGAGCTTCAGATCGGCTTTTCCGCTGGCGTCGATCTGGATGGCGCTGCCGATAAGCGGCCCGAGGCCGGAAAGTTCGTATGGCGGCTCATAGGAAGGGCAGGCCGAATCGTGCTCGCGTCCGGATAGCGGCATGCGCTTGACGACATACTGGTCATCCAGGCGGGCGATGTACATCGGGACCGCCGGCTGCCTGCACATGCACATCGGGCGAAGCCGCTCCTCATAGGCACGCGGAAGAAGCTCCCGGAATTTCGGGGAGGTTTCCGATAGCATCTTGTCGCCGATCGTGAATGTTCGCACTGTCTCTCTCTCCTACCGGGCAAAACCCTACGCGACGGTGTTATACTGTCAAAAATATACATAGTAAAATGCCGCTTGCCCGGCTGATCTGACCGGCCGCACGATGCCGCAGTGCGGGCTTGCTGCGAGCAGCAAGGGCCGCACGGGACAGATTGACCATGCGGCGCACGGCTGCGCGTGCCTGAAGGCAAATTCTCGGCCGCCCTCTAATCCGACCCGCCGGCGCTTGCCGGCTTTCCCTATCCCAGTTGAGCCCGGCCCCGCGCCGGGCTTTTTGCATTTCAGGAGGTTCTTATGCCCGAAGTCATCGAAACCATTGTCTACAAATTCGAGGAATTGTCGGAGGGGGCGAAGGATACCGCTCGTGCGTGGTATCGCGAAGGCGGCTTTGACTATGACTGGTATGAGTTTGTCTTCGAGGATTTCGGCCGGATATGTGCGTGCCTTGGCGTTCGCCTTAAAACATCGCCTGTCCGTCTTGTTGGCGGCGGTCGACGAGAGGAGCCGAGAATCCATTTCACGGGTTTCTGGTCTCAAGGAGACGGTGCGTCATTCCAGGCCCTATACTCCTATCGAAAGGGCGCGCCCCGCGCGATCCGGGAGCATGCGCCGAAGGATACGACGCTGCGCGGAATTGCCGATCGCCTGCAAGCAATCCAGCGTCGCAACTTCTACCAGCTGCGAGCCGATGTCAGCCATCGCGGACATTATTATCATGAACACTGCATGGCGATCTCCGTCGAGCGAAGAAGCCCCTCCTGTCAGGGAATGACCATCGATGCCGAGGATACGGTCATCGAGGTTCTTCGCGATCTCGCCCGCTGGCTCTATCGGCAGCTCGAGAGCGAATACCATGCACTGAACTCCGACGAAATGGTCGATGAGACCGTCGTCGCCAATGCCTACACCTTCACCGCGTCCGGCCGTCGATTTGGCTGAACAGCCGGCGGCGGTCAGGTAGCGCGGGCTGGCAACTCGCTCTCTGTCAGGCGCGGCTATTGCCCATGTTGCCACACCGGGCCGCTCCTCATCCTCCCGCCCAGCACGCGGAACACGAGGGAAATCCGATATGTTGAAACTTCATACCAGGCTGCTCGACGCGGCCGGGCGGCGGCGCCTGTTGTCCGCACTCAAAGACCGCTTGCTTGCCGTATGCTTCGGCGCCGGAGTCGATTCGACGGCGATGCTGATCGCTTTGCGCCTCGCCGGTCTCCGGCCGCACGTCATCACCTTTGCAGACCTCGCGGCCGAAAAACCCGAGACGATGGCCCATCTCGATCGGATCGGCGCAATCCTGGCCGACTGGGGCTGGCCGCCGGTCATCGTCTGCCGGAAGGTTCCGCTCGCATCGACCGGCTATGACGACCTCTACGGCAACTGCATCGTCAACGAGACTCTGCCGTCCCTGGCCTTCGGTATGAAAAGCTGCTCGATAAAATGGAAGCAGAAGCCGCAGGACCAAGCGTTGAAGGGATTGCGATCCGGCCCGAACGCCGCGCCACCGCACCCGATCTGGACCGAGGCGCAGCAGACAGGACAGCGGATTGTCAAGCTGATCGGCTACGACTGTGGCCGCGCAGACATGCGCCGTTCACGCAACCTGCCAGCGGCGGATGCCGATTTCGACTTTGCGTATCCTCTCCAGATCCTTGGATGGTCGCGGGAGGATTGCATCGAGGTCATCACCGAGGTTTTCGGCCCGGAATTCGTGCCGATCAAGTCGGCTTGCTTCTTCTGCCCGGCGAGCAAAATCTGGGAGCTGTTCTGGCTTGCCGCCCATCATCCGGAGCTTCTGGAGCGGGCGCTGTTTCTTGAGCGCAATGCGCTGACCGGCAAACATAGCCGGTTCGATGAGATCGAGTTCGGCGCGTCCTGGGAGGAGCTTGTGCGCAACGCCGACCGCTTCCCCAGCTCGAACACCACGGTCGGGCTGGGGCGGAATTTTTCATGGAACCAGTGGGCGCGTGTCAACGGCGTCGTCGATGGCGATTTCCATGTTCGGCGGGACGAGGCCGACCGTGCCCGCTTTCTGGAATCCGCCAGCGCGCATCGTGGGGCACGCTATGCCGGTTGACGACGCGGCGGGCGGGGCGGCTGGCGGGCCGAGAGAGAGGTGCGCTGCGGGCCGGTCGGCCCGGCTGAAGGTTGGAGAGAGCGCACAGCCGGTCGGGCTCACCTCCTCGTGCTCCACGGACCACCGCCATGAATGATCCTCTCTATCCACGCCTTCGCCTTCGCGCGGATGCGAACTGGCGCACCGTCGTGCGCGCCGCTGCCTGTCAGTTCGATCGCAGAATTCGGTACGACCCCGCCTTCCGCTTCGCGCGCAAGCGCTTTTACCGCTCGATGCTCGCAGAGCATCGAGCCGACCGTCGTGAGCTCGCCAACGCGTTCCGTCTTTGACGTCTCGTAGCCCGAGGCATCGCGATCTTCGCTGGCCACGGCGCCTCACCTGCCTGGCCGCCGGGTTTTTCCCCCGATGCACTTGGGCGTCTTCGCTTTCCCCTCCACAACAAAGGAATTTCACAATGCCGCAGATCGCGACAAACGTACTCAGGATTCTCGGCGCTGCCGTCGTCGAAGGCTCGAAGGTCTCCTTGGTCGGCCAACTCGATCGCAAGCTCTATGTCGAGACCGACAAGGTCCTTCAGGCCGCTGGCGGAAAATGGAACCGCTCCGCGAAGGCCCATATTTTCGAAGGGGATGCCGCCGAGGCGCTGGAACCGATCCTGCTTACCGGCGAATATTCCCGCATCAAACAGGACTTCGGCCAGTTCGATACGCCTCAACCGCTTGCCGGCGATGTGGTCGACCGTGCTGACATCAGGCCGCAGATGCGGGTCCTCGAACCGAGCGCCGGGCTCGGGAACATCGCCGTGGAAGCAATCGCCGTCGGCGGACAGGTCCATACGATCGAGATAGACGCAGCGCGATGCGCTCGCCTGTCGCTCAGGATCGCAGGTCTCGACATGCCGGCAGCATCATTCTGCACCGGGCAACAGGCCGATTTCTTCGGTATCCAGCCCGATGCTTCCTATGACCGCGTCGTGATGAATCCGCCCTTCGCCGGGCAGGACGACATCCGTCATGTCGTGCATGCTTTCAGCTTCCTCAAGCCCAATGGCCGGCTGGTTGCGATCATGTCCGCCGGCGTACTGTTCAGGACCAACAAGCTGACGGCAGTGTTTCGCGATCTGGTCGCCGACAATGGCGGAACCATCGAACCGCTCCCGGACGGCTCTTTCCGTTCGTCGGGAACGGCGGTCAATACCTGCATCGTCAACCTGACGGCAGGAGGTGGACATGCCTAAGAATCCCTGGCAGATCGACTGGCGCATCGAGGGAACTCAGCAAGTTTTCGCCGAGGATGCTGACGAAGCACAGGAGCTCTTCGACAAAGGGTTCGGATCTCCGAATTTCCTCGATCCCCTCCGTGAGGGTGAGGTTTCGAACGACCCGCCGTACAGCAACGGCGCCAGCAGCCGAAAGGGAGGCGACGATGCAGATTCGGCGTAAACTCCGGCCGGGCGAGCCCCATCCGCATCTTGCTCATTCGCTCTATTCGGCAGAGCTCGGCGCAAACGACCCCGGGCGCTATCGCGTGACACCGCCCTGCGCGCCCGACGTTCCGGCACTCGTGCGACCGGGCATGACCGTGCGCACATCGTACGGGACGCGGGGCATCGTCGTCGCGATCGAAGGCCCTACTATCCATCGCGGACAGGATGGTCGGCAATATCCGCATTTCACGATCATCTATGTTCCGGCGAAGCGGTTCGGCCGGCATTCCACCGCTGACCATTGCTGGATCAATGAATGCGTCGCGGTAGGTGGCCGCATCCTGATGCTGGTCGAAGCCAATGAGGACGAGGTCTTCATCGAGACCGACGGCGTCACTGCCGTCGAAGACATTGTCCCCGGCACTATCGACGATGAGGCTGCAAAATTCGGCAAAGAGGTGTCTCCCTCCAAGATCACGGCAACCCAGGGCTCGGAGGACCAGCCATGACCATGCACAAAGTCAAGATCATCCAGGTGTTCAAGGTGGTTCGTGAGATCATCGTCGAGGTCGATGCAGACAACGAGTTCGCCGCGGCCGACCAGCAATCCATTAGTGATGCTCCAGACTATGCTGACCCACGCTGGATCGAGACCCGCGACCTCATGAGTGAGGAGTGCGAACCGGAATGACCAGCGCCCGAGAGAAAAGACATGCGCCAATATAGAAAGCATCGGCAACACCAATATCGGTCATGTCCAAGTGATCGACCTCGCGTTGGATGAGGGAACTGCCTTCGCCATTCGGGTGGAGAGCGTTCGGTCGAGGACTGTCCCCGCAAGGCCGTAGGCGCCTCCGGCCGATTCTGACATCGGGCCGATTCCGACATGGTCGGCCGTCTTTTCCTCGGGTGCGGTGACGCGCCCGACACCTTTATCCCGACCTTTAATCCCGGCCCGGTGCTCCGAGAGGAGCGCCGGGCGTTTCTGCATTTCAGGAGAGGAACATGAGCCTGTCGATCCTCGCGTGCTCCCACGCCACAACGCCGGTCTTCCTGAACTTTCGTTCGGAAGTCGTCGAGCCGACCCGTTTCGCCATCGTCTTCTGGGACGGCCCGGGCGACACGCTCTACGCCTTCGAGGACTGCGAAGCCTTCGAGCGCCAGCGCGCCGCCGCCGAGCGCAACCTCGTCTATGTCCATGAGCTATCCGCCGAACAGGCGGCCGCATGGATCGCCGCCGGCGGCAACGCCGTCCTGCATGAGGTCTCAGCCGCCGGCGTCGCCGCGTTCGGAAATCTCATGCTCGCGCCCGGCTGAAGGCCGGGCGCCGCCGCCTCTGCCGCCGAGAGGGAGAGAGGGGCCGGAAAGGGGTGGCCTGGCGGGCTTGGAGAGCGCCCGGCGGCTGGCTCTTTCCCGCTCTCGATGAGGTTTCCCATGAACGTTTTGTCCTCCCGCGGCGCGAACGCGATCGCCGTTGCGCCCCGCTCGCCCGAAGAACGCAGCCGTGCGAGCAGCATCGTTGCGGCCGGAGGTGTGCTCCTGCCGCTTCTCGAAGCGGGCCAGTCCATCACATCGGGCCACCTGCGCGCCATCCTCACTACCGAATTCGGCGGCTCGGATGCCGAAGGATACTGGTCGTGGAAGGACGCCTACGAGGCGACCGAAGCGGCCCAGGTTCTATTCCTTCGCAAGTTCGGCTCGGCCATTTCGTCCCGCACGATTACGCCCGCGTCAGCCCTTTCCATCGTGACCAGGCTGACGGCGCTCATTCCGACACACACGCGCCGATCCGAGGAAAGCCAGAGACTCCAGCAGTTCTCCACGCCCATCCCGCTCGGATATGTCGCAGCCCGTGCCGCCGGCATCATGGCAGGGGACGTCGTTCTGGAGCCATCCGCCGGAACCGGCCTCATGGCGATCTTCGGCGAGCTCGCCCGCGCGCGCCTCGTTCTCAACGAATATGCGCCGGTCCGCCATTCCCTCCTTGAGCATCTGTTTCCCGGTTCACCGGTCACGCACCACGACGCGGCCCATATCGACGACTATCTCGATCGCGACGCTCGTCCCACCGTCGTGTTGATGAACCCGCCGTTCTCTGCGGGCGTGCATGTCGAGGGTCGCATGGCCGATGCAGCCTGGCGGCATCTCATCTCGGCCTTCGCCCGTCTTGCCCCCGGCGGCCGCCTGGTCGCCATCACTGGCTCCAGCCTTTCTTCCGACAACCCGAAATGGCGTGACGCCTTCGTTCGCCTGCAGGAGCGCGGCACGGTCGTGTTCAGCGCCGCGATCGCCGGCGATGTCTATTCCCGCCACGGCACGACGATGGAAACGCGGCTGACGGTCATCGACAAGATCGCGGCCACCGATCCGACGAAGCTGGTCACCAGCATGGGTGTCGCACCCGATCTCACCACATTGTTGTCCTGGATCACGGGGCTGCCGCCGCGCTCGCCCTCGGCCGCGTCGAACTCCATCGGCGCGTTGTCCAATGGCATCCTTCGCGCCTGCGCCGCGAAAATGGCCGCGCGTAAGGCGGCCGAAACACTGCGCCCCGCTGCTGTCGCCGGGATGCAGCCGCGCCCCGCGCTCGCTTCGCGCGGACCGTGCCGGGTGTCACCGCCGTCCGCCCCCGCCCATGACGAGGTCATCGAGCTTGCCTACGAGCTGCGGGATGCACCACCATCGGCGCGCCTCGATGCGGCCGACGGCATCTACGAGCCCTATGAACTCGGGGCAATCCGAATTCCTGACGCCAAGCCGCATCCTGACAAGCTGGTCGAATCCGTCGCCATGGCGTCTGTTGCCCTGCCGAGGCCCAGCTATAGGCCCCATCTCCCCAAGAACGTGGTTTCCAGCGGTGATCTCTCTGACGCCCAGCTCGAAAGCGTGATCTATGCCGGCGAGGCCCATTCCGGCCATCTCGCCGGTCATTGGAAGGTCGATGCCTCCTTCGACAATCTCGCAGCAGTTTCTCCAGAGACAGATGGCGCTGTCCGATATCGCCGTGGCTGGTTTCTGGGCGACGGCACGGGAGCCGGGAAGGGCCGGCAGGCCGCCGGCATCATCCTCGACAACTGGCTGAAGAGCCGCCGCCGGCATGTGTGGATCTCCAAATCGGAGACCCTGATCGAAGATGCCCAGCGCGACTGGTGCGCGCTCGGCCAGGAGAAGCTGCTGGTCACGCCCCTGTCGCGCTTCCGCCAGGGTAGACCGATCAAGCTGGACGAGGGGATTTTGTTCTGCACCTTCGCGACGCTGCGCACCGACGAACGTGAGGGAAAGCGCTCCCGCGTCCAGCAGATCGTCGACTGGTTGGGCGCCGATTTCGATGGTGTCATCATCTTCGACGAGGGCCATTCAATGGCGAATGCGGCGGGAGGCAAGTCCGACCGAGGCGACAAGGCGGCGTCGCAGCAGGGCCGTGCCGGCCTTCGTCTTCAGCGCGCCTTGCCCGATGCCCGTGTCGTCTATGTCTCGGCAACCGGCGCATCCGAGGTGGAGTCGCTCGCCTATGCAGAGCGGCTGGGCTTATGGGGCAGCGCCGATTTTCCCTTCGCGACACGCAGCGAGTTCATCGCGGCGATCGAGGATGGCGGCGTCGCGACGATGGAAGTGCTCGCCCGCGACCTCAAGGCGATGGGCCTCTATGCGTCTCGCTCTTTGTCCTTCGAAGGCGTCGAATACGAGATTCTCGAACATGCGCTGACCGACGAGCAGGTCCGCATCTACGATTCCTATGCCGAAGCCTATCAGGTCATCCACAATCGGCTGGACCAGGCGTTGGAAGCCTGCAGCATCACCTCGCCGACCGGAACGCTCAACAAAAACGCCAAGGCTGCGGCGCGCTCCGCCTTCGAGAGCACGAAGCAGCGGTTTTTCAACCTGCTGCTGACCAGCATGAAAACCCCGACCTTGATCGGCACGATCAACCAGGATGTCGCGGACGGCCATGCCGCCATCGTCCAGCTTATCTCGACGGGGCAATCGATCACCGAGCGTCGGCTCGCGGAAATCCCGACCGAGGAATGGGCCGATATCCAGGTCGACGTCACCCCGCGCGAGATTGTCGCGGAGTATCTGGTGAACTCCTTCCCGACCCAGCTCTTCGAGGAATATTCGGATGACGAGGGCAATCTGCTCTCACGGCCGGTTTACGATGCCGACGGCAATGCGGTCCTGTGCCGCGAAGCGGTCGCTCGGCGCGATGAATTGCTCGAACGGCTCGGTAGTCTGCCGGCGATCCCGACCGCGCTCGACCAGATCGTGCAGCATTTCGGGACGGACAAGGTCGCCGAGATCACCGGGCGCTCCCGCCGCATCGTTCGCCGGGATGGCGACGGCGCATTTGCCCGCTTTGCTGTCGAAACCCGGCCGGGCAGCGCCAATCTCGACGAGACGCGCGCTTTCATGGACGACCAGAAGCCGATCCTTGTCTTCTCGGAAGCGGGCGGGACAGGACGATCCTACCATGCCGACCTTGCTGCGAAGAACCAGCGCCAGCGCCTGCACAATCTGCTCGAAGCTGGATGGCGCGCCGACGTGGCGATCCAGGGTCTCGGGCGCAGCCATCGCACCAACCAGGCGCAGCCGCCGCGCTTCCGGATGGTCGCGACTGACGTCAAGGCCGAGCGGCGGTTTTTGTCGACGATCGCGAGGCGGCTCGACACGCTCGGCGCGATTACCCGTGGCCAGCGCCAGACCGGCGGGCAGGGCATGTTCCGCAGCGAGGACAACCTCGAATCCCAATACGCCCGCGACGCGCTGCGGCAATTCTACAAGTGCGTCCATCGCGGCGAGGTATCCGGCTGCTCGCTCGAAACGTTTGAGGCGATCACCGGCCTTTCCCTTTCCGACGAGGACGGCGGGCTGAAGGATGAGCTCCCGCCGATCCACACCTTCCTCAATCGCATGCTGGCGCTGACCATCACCATGCAGAACCTGCTGTTCGCGTCTTTCGAGGAACTGTTGGCCGCGCGGATCGAGGGTGCGATCGCCGCCGGCGTCTACGACAAGGGGCTGGAGACGCTGACGGCCGATCGCATGACGCTCAAGGATCGCAAGCTGGTCTACACCCATCCGGTCACCGGCGCGCAGTCGCACCTGCTGACCATCGAGCGCATGGACCGCAATCGGCCGATGTCGCTTGAAGATGCCCTCCATCTGGTGGCGCGGGAGCCGCGTGCGAAGCTGATGATCAACGGCAAGTCCGAACGCGCGGCGGTGATGGCTCCGACGCGTTCCATCATGCTCGACGACGGCTCGGTCCAGCCGCGCGTCGCGCTGATCCGGCCGATGGACGAGCTGCGCTTCGAGATACGCCATCTGGAAGAAACGAACTGGGAGGAGGCGGACGAACAGGTCTTTGCCGCCGCCTGGAAAGACGAGGTCGCTGATGTGCCGGAGTTTTCGACCTCGACCTTGCACGTCGTCTCGGGCCTGTTGCTTCCGATCTGGAAACTGTTGCCGCAGGACTATTGCAGGGTCTACCGCATGCAAATCGAGAATGGCGAGCGCATCGTCGGCCGCGTCATCGCGCCGGCCGGTCTTTCCCGGCTGTGCACCAATTTCGGCATCGATCGGAGCGAGGTTCTCGACCCGGAACACGCATGGAGATCGGTGGTCGATGGCGCCTCCATCATCAGCCTTGCCGGTGGGATGACGCTGCGCCGCGTGCGGGTCATGAACGACAATCGCGTCGAATTGACCGGCTTCACCGACGGCATGCGTGACTGGTTGCGCTCCATCGGCCTGTTCTCGGAGATGATCGCATGGAAGTTGCGCTTCTTCATTCCGGTGTCCGATGACGGCTCTGCGATCCTCTCGCGGCTGATGAAGCGCCATCGGTTGCTCGATCTCATGAGCCGGCATTGAAGGAGGACCGCTATGCTTTCGGCCTCCGAACTGGCGAGCCGTCTCGCGCGCGATGCCGAGGCGGTCTGCCGCCACTATCTCTCCGCCGGCCGTAGGGCCGGCAATTACTGGATCGTTGGCGATACCGCCAACAACAAGGGCAAATCGCTCTATGTTCATCTCACCGGCCCCCGTGTGGGCCGTTGGGCGGACGGAGCAACGGCCGAATATGGCGACCTGCTCGATCTCGTGCGGGAGACCTGCGGGCTCGTCGATTTCCGCGACGTTGCGGACGAGGCGCGCCGGTTCCTCAGCCTTCCGCAACCCGAACCGGCCCACGACAAACCCGAGACGGCCCGCAGGGGCGACGCCCCAACCGACCCGCCGGTCGAAAGACCGGCAGACGAGCGCGCGCAGCGCCTTTTTCGCATGACGCAGCCACTGGCCAGGACTTTGGCGGACAGTTACCTGCGCCAGCGGGGCATCCTGCGCGCATCCCTGCATCCGGCGCTTCGCTTTCATCCGTCCTGCTACTATCGCGATCTGGTGACGGGCAGGACGCGCAGCTTTCCCGCGCTCATCGCAGCCGTGACCGATCCCGCCGGCACGATCACCGGCGTGCATCGCACATGGCTCGATCCCGACGGTGGCGGAAAGGCGCAGGTCGACGATCCCCGCCGAGCGCTCGGCGGCCTGCTCGGCAATGCGGTGCGCTTCCGCTTTCCCGTAGGGGGCCCCGTATCGGTCATGGCTGTCGGCGAAGGCCTCGAAAGCATCCTGTCGCTCTCGCACGTCATGCCCGCGATGCCGATGGTCTCGGCGCTGACGGCCAATCACCTCGCCGCCTTCGACCTGCCGCCCGGTTGCGTGCGCCTCTACATCGCCGCCGATGCCGACGCCGCCGGTCGGCACGGGATCGAGCGACTGAGCCGACGGGCGCAGGCCCGCGGGATCCTGCCACTGGTCCTCGCGCCGGAACTCGGCGACTTCAACGACGATCTGCGGCTTGATCCGAGCCGGCTGATCGCCAGTCTCAGGGCGCAGCTCGCCCCTGATGATGCCGAAGTCTTTCTGCCGTCGTGATGGGCCGTGATGGGAGGATGCGCGCAGCGTCGGCGGCGGAGAAGGGAGGGCCGGGCCTGCAAGTCCCCGCCCGGTGCGCGCGCGCCTGCGGGCCTGCCGAGAGGCGACCCTTACCATCAGGCGTTCGGTCCTCCAACCGCCGGAGGCCCGGTTTTTTCCCCGCGCCGGCGGAGCCGGCGCTCCTCGCGCAGCAAAAAACCTGTCCCCGGCGGCCCGGCGCTGCGCTGGGCCGCGGCGCGAGCGCCGCGGTTCCGGCCCACCCGCCGGATGGAAAGGGATCGCCGTCAGGCCGCGAGAGGCGCGGCCGCAACCGACGGAGACCAACATGAACGTCCAGCTTCCCATCGACGCCGCCACCGAACTCCACGCATCGTCCCCGACCGACCGGGTCATCTACGAGATGCAGGTCTACGGCTATCGTCCGTTCCAGGACGAGCCCGACCCGCGCCCGCTTCCCGAAGAGCCGGTCGTCCAGTCCGCGCTGACCGCGATGTTCGACGCCATGTTCGAAATGCTCGGCGACACGCGTCTGGAGCCCGATCTCGAAGACCTGCTCTGGTCGACGGTCAATCTCTTCCACCGTGCCGGCGAGCGCATCCAGCGCGAGCTTCAACGCAACGAGGACGCCCAGCGAAACGGGCAGCGCGAGCAGGACGGCTCCGAGGTGAAGAGCGTCGAACTCGAACGCCATATCATGGAGGGCATCTCGCTCCTCGAGCGCCGCAACGCCTTCGAGTTCATGCGCGACTATGCCTGCGATCTCTTCGAGGCACAGATCGGCTCAGCATGGCGGCCGCGCACCGGCTCCAAGGTCAATCACGCCAACATGACCGCGGCGATGATCGACAGCCGCGATTTCCTCTCTGCCCGCCGACGCGCGGAGACCGAGGTGCTGATCCCCGTCGGCACCAAGATCGCCTTCGGCGGCGGCCTGGACTATAACGACCACGACCGGATCTGGGCGGCGCTCGACAAGGCGCTGGCCAAACATACCGACATGGTGTTGCTGCATGGCGGCTCGCCGAAGGGCGCTGAACGCATCGCGGCGTGCTGGGCCGAAGCCCGCGGCGTGACGCAGGTCGCCTTCAAGCCGAACTGGAACCGGCACGCGAAAGCGGCTCCGTTCCGGCGCAACGACGAGATGCTCTCCGTCATGCCGGCCGGTGTCATCATCTTTCCGGGCTCCGGTATCACCGAAAATCTTCGCGACAAGGCCCGTCGCTTTGGCATCACCGTATGGGAACTTGCAGGAGGCGGCGCGTGAGCGCTGCTTTGCTCGCGCGGTTGATTTCAAGCCTTGCATTTCCGAGGAATTGTGTACACATTTCCTCGGAAACGGAGCTATGCAATGGCTGAACCTCGACCCAACACATCCTCTCCCCGCCGTGTCGGCGTGCGGGAATTCCGCGGCAACCTGACATCCTTCCTGCGGCAGGTCGAGGAAGGACAGCGCTTTGTCCTGACGTCTCATCACAAGGTCGTAGCAGAGATCGGTCCGCCATCGCCCGACGTCGCCGTCCGTACGCCCGGTGCGTTGCGCGGGAAGATCAAGCTTGCCGATGATTTCGACGCTCTGCCTGCAGACGTCCTGAAGGCGATGGAAGACGGGGCGTGAGGCTTCTGCTCGATACTCACGCGCTGCTGTGGTGGTTGAACGACGACGAGAAACTGGGAGCGCGCACACGCGGCCTGATCGGTGATCCCGCGAACGACGTTTTTGTCAGCACGGTCTCCCTATGGGAGATCACCGTAAAGCTGCGCATCGGCAAGCTCGATGCGGACATCACTGAAATTCTCGGCATTCTCCCCGAGCAAGGGTTCCAGCGCCTCGATATCGCCGATCCCCATTTGATAGCGCTGGCTGCACTGCCGATTCACCATCGCGATCCGTTCGACCACCTGCTTATGGCGCAGGCGGTCGCCGAGGATGCGCATTTCGTTTCCGAGGATCAAAATGTGCCGCTCTATGGTGTTCCGTTCCTGACCTGCTCGGATCCCGCGGCATGACCGCAGCCAGGGCTTGCGCGGCGATCATGGCGATCAGCCCAGTTCCTGGGCAAGCCCGATGAGAAGCCCTTCGGGCCCGCGGATGTAGCAAAGCCGATAGACGTCTTTGTAGTCTACGACGTCGCCGATAAGTTCAGCGCCATGGGCGCGGAGCCGTTCCAGCGTGTCGTGGATGTCATCGACGGTGAACATGGCACGAAGATAGCCGAGCGCGTTGACCGGGGCGGTCCGGTGGTCTGCGACGACAGCCGGCCTTAGGAAGCGGGACAGTTCGAGCCGGCTATGACCGTCCGGTGTGCGCATCATGGCGATTTCAACCTGTTGGTCGCCGAGGCCCGTCACCCGTCCGGCCCATTCTCCTTCGACCATTGCCTTGCCTTCGAGGTCGAGACCCAGTTCGCGAAAGAAGTCGACCGCCGTGTCGAGATTCTCGACGACGATTCCGACATTGTCCATCCGCTTGAGCGCCATCCTGACCTCCCTGGTTTCACCCCAAGCTACATGGTGTTGCGCGATCCGCCAACGCACAGCCGAGGTGCGGCATGCGGTGGCCAGCGGCCGACCACTTCCAGCCGGCGCTGGCTTGGTCACTCATGCCGGTCGGGTCGCCGGGAGAGGAGAGGCCGGCCGGGAGAGGGGTAGGGCTGTTGGTAGAAAAGGAGAGCGACTATGGCGATGATATTCGTAGGCGGATCACGCGACATATATGAGCTGCCGGAGCCGGCGATAGCGCGCATCGGCGCGATGATCGCAGCCGAGCACGGCGTGTTGGTCGGCGATGCGCCCGGCGCTGACGCGGAGGCGCAGAGCCTGCTCGCCGGCTACGGCTATGAGCATGTCGGCGTCTTCCACGCCGGCAGCGAGCCGCGCAACAATCTCGGCGACTGGGCGGCCTATCACCGGCCCGCACAAGGCGGCGCGCAGGGCTACGCCTTTCATGCCGAAAAGGACCGCGAGATGGCCCGGCGCGCCGACTATGGGCTGATGATCTGGGACGGCGTTTCACCGGGCACCTGCCTCAATATGCTGCGTCTTGCAGCAGCGGGCTCCCCTTGCGTCGTCTACGACACGATGCGCAGCTCGAAATTCACGCTCCGTAGCGTTCCTGCGTGGCAGGAAATGATGCGTGATGCGGGTCCGGACGTGCGTCGCCAAGTCGATGCCCGCATGACCGACGACGAGCGCATTCTCGCCCATGGGCGATAATGCGCCGGTCCGGTGAGTACGCGATCGACCGCCGCCGGCAGCCGCAATGCGGGCGGCCTAACGCGATGATCGTCGCGGCATCCCGCGGCCCGCGCAGAAGCCGGTCCCTTGCGGCCCAGTCCGCACGGACACGCCGGTGTCGTGCGCAGAAAGATCGTCTTCTTGCCGCCGCCGCCCCGCCCGGGCAGCCAGGACCCATGTCGGTGATCACGTTGATCTCGAAGCCTCCATCCTGGACGCGGCATATCGGACCCGCCGCACAGCTCAACCCAGTCCCAACCCGCGCCGGGACACGCCGGACGCTTGCGAAGACGGCGACAGCCCGGAGCACGCTCGCGGGGTGGTCGCGCGGGAAGGGCGGCGAGGCCAATGGCGGGCGAACCGATAGGCAAAGGCGCATCCACGAGCAGGTCTGAGCGCTGGCGGAGAGGCAGCAGGTCGGGACGCCAGGACACGCATCGCCTCCGGTTCCACCCGGCCCGTTCCCATTGATGCCGACTTTGTAGAGGACTGCCTGCTTTTGCGGCCAACCCCTGAAGGGGTAAGACTCGACAGAAATTTTTGCAAAATTCGATTTCAGTTTGTCCGCCTTGGCGGCAAATCGAATTTTGCAAAATTTTCCGCCGAGCTGACCGCAGCAGGCCAGCCCTCTCCTTTGCCGCCATCGGGAACGGTCCCGATGGAACCGAAGGAGAACTACCATGGCATCCACGATCGCAAGCCTCACCACCAAGACCGATGGCTCGATGGAAGGCGTCTTCGCAACGCTCCGCGTCAATGCCCCGATCGCCGTCCTCCCCAACGCCCACAAGTCCCGCGAGGACGCCCCGGACTATCGTGTCATCAACAAGCGCACCGGGTTCGAGATCGGCGCGGGCTGGAACCGGATCTCGCCGCGCAGCGGGGCAGAATATGTCTCGATCCGGATGGAGGCGCCCGAAATCGGCGTGATCTTCGGGAACCTGGCCCCAGCGCCGGGCGGCGAGGACGGCAAGAAGGTGCTCCTCTGGAACAACCCGGAGTGACCCGAGCAGAACCGGCCCCGCAAGGGGCCGGCTTCCTCGCGTGCCTCCAGCCGCAGCCGCGCCAGCGGCGGCGCATGTCCGGGTGCCCCACGAGAGGAAAGTCTGTCTGCTCAGAACACCAAGTCTGCCATGACGAAACGGCGCGCGTCAAAACCGCGTGGTACCCCCAATTTTTCCGCCGAGCCGCTGAAGCGGCACGGCAAAAAAATCGGCTCCCCCACGCGCGAGCCGCTAAAGCGGGTTTTGACCCGCACCGTTCCGTCATGGCCGACACCGTCATCTTTCACATCAAGAAGGAGATGACGACGATGACGAGCACCCTCGAAAACCACATCGAAGAGCTGCGCCGCGAGGCCAACCACTGCGATCCGGCCGAACGCGCCCAGATCGAAGCGGAGCTGGAACAGGCCCGCGCGGAGCTGGCGGCGATCATCTCCGCCGAGGCCGCCGCACGCACCGGCGAGCCTCCCCACTGAGGGAGGCTCTTGCCTTGCACGATGGGGCCGATGCGCCGGATCGACCGGCGCCCCGCCCCGAGGCTGCGCCTCATGCCGGCATGTCTATTTCTATCGACCATCATTCGCGCGCCAGGTCTCTATGGGCTTCACCCGGTATCCATGCGCTCGCCGTTCTCGCAGCAATGCGAGAAACAGGGCGACGGCGTCCTCTTCCCGTTCGAAATCATGCACCATCGTCCGACCAAACGTGCCGATCCGTCCCCAGCGACGCAGCACGCGCGGTGTGCCGAAAAGCGTGGGTTCGATGCCAAGCGAATAGAAGCGCGCCATATTCCGGTCAGGATCCACGCGCTCGACATAGAGGTGATAGGGCTGTGTCAGCATGAACGAAGAATCGCCTGTGCCGCTTTCCGCGTCCAACGACAGTTTTGAATCGAACCGGGCGCATTGATTCATTTGCATGATGGTTGAGGGATGGGGCAGCGGGTCCTTCTGGCGAGCCGGCCTCCGGTCGGCCGGGTGCTATTCGCTTCGCTCACGGAGCCCGCAAAGCGGTCTCCGCCCCTGCGGGTAACGCCCCCTCTCGCGGGGCGAAACGGCCGGATCGACCGGCCGCTCCGCCGCAAGAAGTTTTCCCTCGCGCTCCGCACTGGAGGAGTCTCCCCTTGCCCCGCCTATCGGTCGCGCCTAGACTCATTGAAATCCGATAGTATACGTCCGCCAGCGATCGATGGGCGCTCTCCAGGATAAGGATGACGACGTTATGACCGAAGAACGATCGATCATCGACAAGACCACTCCGTCCGAAAATCGGAACCTGGTTTCCCGGCTGCTGCGATATCTTGCCCGCGTGATCAATGCACTTGCCGTCGGGGCCGTACGCGGCCTCGCCCATGGCGTCTGGCACCTTGCCTACTTCCTGCTCTGCCTGTTTCGCCCGATCACCTATCTCTTCCTCCCGGCCGCCGCCGTCATGTTGCTGCTCTCGGTCGCAGCCTTCGTGAAGCCGGAGGCGTCGCCCGCAATGCCCGCTTGGGCGATACTGTCGATGGCGATCGGCTTCGGTGTCTTCTCGATTGCCTACATCGCCTTCGTCGATTGGATCCGACCGCCCGGAGCGGAAGACCCCGCCGAACGATACCGACGTCCCGATTGGCGCTGATGGCTTTTATCGATGCGCTTTCGCGAACCGATTGGGCTGTGCCGCCTTGTTCATATCCTTCCTGCGGAAATACATCGCGCGCCCGCATCGGATAGGGCTATGCCCTTGGACGATGATGATCTGCTCATCCTTGCGCATCGACTGGGTGATCTCGTGCGGCAGGATCAGCGGACGCTGTTGATAGCCGACGGTTTCTGATTTTCGCGGCGTGCCGTTCTTCGTGGTGAAGCTCACGTCGCGCGAGCCACCTTTGACTTCCACCGTCATGACGCCGCATAGGTCCGAGACATTCTTCGCCGTCGTCATCGACTTGATGGCGGCATAGCTTGCGAAGGCGCATCCCTCGATCCATGAGGTCGCGCCATCCTGCCCGAAGTGGCGTTCAAGCTGGCCGACGGATTGGTACATCAACATCATGGTGATGCCATGCTTGCGATCCCGGTCGCGTGCCTGTTCCAGCACGCGCATGTAGCCGAGGAGATCGACCTCGTCCAATACGAACAGCGTCCGACGCTGGAAGTCGCCATCAGCGCGCGTCATCGCCTTCATCAGCGCGCCGATCATGACCCGGCCGATGCCGGGATAGGACAGCAGGATGTCGCCCGGAATATTCAGGAACACGTCTTTCTTGCCGCTGACAATATCGCTCGATTTGAACGTGCTGCCGCAAACGAGCGCGGCGTAGTTTTCGAGCGACAGCCATTGCGTGTCTTTCGACGCGGTCGAATAGACACCGGAGAATGTTTGCTCGGTCATGTTGGTGAACACGCCCAGCGTCTCCCTGATGAACAAGGATGTCGAATTCTCCTGAATGTCGCGCAGCATGGCCAGCACCGAGGGCTCAGGCTCTGAAACGATCTGCCGGAGCGATCGAAGCGTGCGCCGACCTTCGTATTCGGGCGACAGCATCACATGGGCAAGCAAGCCGGTCAGCAGATGGTGCGCCTGGTTCTGAAAATAGGAACCCGTCGACGTGTCGATGCGCACGCTCTCCGAGAGCAGCATATGCGCCATGGTGACGATGTCTTCCTCCTTCTTGCGGGAATGCTCGATCCCGTCCAGCACGTTGAAGCCGACGATCGGGTTTGTCGGATCGAGCACCAAGACCTCGCGGCGAAGCGCGCGTGTTCGATGGTCCACCACAATGGGGGCGACCTCGGTGGACGGGTCGAAGCAGATCAGGGGACCGCTGTAACGCAACGCCGTCGGCACGACGTTGCTCACGGTCTTGAACCCGCCCGACCCCGAGAAGAACAGCATGTGGGTGGAGTCGAAGTTCATCTTGTAGGTCAGCAGCGGCACCTGCCCGCCTTTGCCCCAGGTCGACGGATCGTATGGGTCAAAGGGCACGGCATGGACGATATCCTTGTCGACGCGATATCGCTCGCCGATGACGATCTCCCCGTCAGGCGGGAAGACCCTTGCGGCGGCCGACATTGGCAGCCAGTCGGCATCGCCGAAGGTTCCGCTCTTGGCGCGCTTGACTGGTTCCGGCACGACGCTGGAAATGCGCGCGGACACCGCTGCCGCGATGAAGCCAAGTGCCGCGCTCGCGACTGCGACCATATCGAGGAAGGACAGCGCCTGATCCCAGGTCAGCGCGCCACGCTCGACGAAGGGCGAAAGCCGGACAATCTCGCGCAGTCCATAGAAGCCTGCCATCAGCAGAAAGCAGATGAAGCTTGCCATCGCGATCGGCCGACGCCGATGCAGCGGCAGCGCCCAGACGGTCAGCAGCCCCGCGAGCGGTCCGAACAGAAGCACCGGCACTGGCGACAGCCGCAGGAACCAATATTGCGTCTTCCCCGTCATGCCGGTCGCCAGCTCCGGCCAACGCCAGTTGGCGACATAGAAGGCAAACCCGCACACGACGATCGGTACAAGGATGAGCAAGAGGCTCGGATGCGGTTTTGCTCGAACCATCACTCGGCCGCCTCCAGTATCCGCCGGGCGTCGCCGAGGACGGGAGCCTTGAAGGCTTCCTCGCCTACATCACGCAGCCGCCGATATTCCGGCGAACCGGACGCGACGCGCGCCAGTTCGATGAGCCCGCCGAGGAGAAACGCCCGGTCGGCCTTCGACAGTCCGGCGCGCACGACGATCCCGCCGAGCAGGAATTTCTCGCGGGCTTCCTTCTTGCGATCAGCCGTCATGAGGAACCTCCGTCGCCGCTCCAGTCCCGCCATTTGCTGATCCACGCGGCGCAGCAGTTGCGCCACCAGCCCCTTTCTTCTCTGCCTTGCGAAATCGCGCGACGATCTCTGCGAAGATGCGATCGACCTCCTCGTCGGCGATCTCCATCTCGGCCAGCCCCGCCTTCGTGGCGGCGCGGGCAAATCGCTCGGCCGATTTTACTATTAAAATTTTTTTACGTTCCCGCAGCTTCTCGATCTGCGCATCAATGTCCAGAATTGAGGTCTTAGCGGCCATTATAGTGGGTTCCCTTCTCGTTGTGATTTCGACGATCAGCGATTTAGCTGACTAGAAAACGATAGTTAAATAAGCTACCGTGTGCAAGTCCCCAAAACGTCGATGCCGGAATTCCGGCTTGGGCCGTCTTCCGGAAAAGCGGCATCGGGCCTGCGGCCCGATCGATTTGAGGGCGCAATATACGTCGCTGGGGCGACGTGCTTGGGAGAACAGGAGACTGTCGTGGCGATCATGTTCGTCAGAGCGCAGGTGATTAGCAGGGGAGCAGGGCGAAGCATCGTCTCTGCCGCTGCCTATCGTCACCGCGCCCGGATGATGGACGAACAGGCCGGAACCTCCTTCAGCTATCGCGGCGGCGCTGGGGAACTGAAGCATGAAGAACTGGCGCTGCCGGACCAGATTCCCGCCTGGCTGAGCAGGACAATCGAGGGGAAGACCGTCGCCGGAGCGAGCGAAGCTCTGTGGAACGCTGTGGATGCCTTCGAGATCAGGGCGGACGCGCAGCTTGCCCGCGAGCTGATTATCGCGCTGCCGGAGGAGCTGACGCGGGCGGAGAACATCGCGCTGGTTCGGGAATTCGTCCGGGACAATCTGACGTCGAAGGGCATGATCGCCGACTGGGTTTACCACGACAAGGACGGCAATCCGCACATCCATCTGATGACGGCCCTGAGGCCCCTGACGGAGGAGGGGTTCGGCCGAAAGAAGGTGCCGGTCCTTGGCGCCGACGGCGAGCCGCTGCGCGTCGTCACGCCGGACCGGCCGAACGGCAAGATCGTCTACAAGCTCTGGGCTGGCGACAAGGAGACGATGAAGGCTTGGAAGATCGGCTGGGCGGAAACGGCCAACCGGCATCTGGCGCTCGCGGGCCATGACATTCGTCTGGATGGGCGGTCCTATGCCGAGCAGGGTCTCGACGGCATCGCGCAGAAGCACCTTGGGCCGGAGAAGGCGGCACTCGCCCGAAAGGGTGTCGAGATGTATTTCGGGCCTGCCGATCTCGCCCGTCGTCAGGAGATGGCCGACCGGCTGCTTGCTGATCCCGAACTTCTCCTCAAGCAGCTCGGCAACGAGCGCTCGACCTTCGACGAGAAGGATATCGCCAAGGCGCTGCATCGCTATGTCGACGATCCCACGGATTTCGCGAACATTCGCGCACGGCTGATGGCCTCCGACGACCTCATTCTGTTGAAACCGCAGCAGGGGCAGACCGGCAGGGTGGCGGAGCCGGCGAACTTCACCACCCGCGAGATCCTGCGTGTCGAATATGACATGGCGCAGTCGGCGGAAGTCCTGTCGCAGCGCAAGGGCTTCGGGATTGCAGAAGCGAAGATCGCGGTGGCTGTTCGTAGCGTCGAAACGGCCGATCCCGAAAAGCCCTTCAGGCTCGACCGGGAGCAGGTCGATGCCATCAGGCACGTCACCGGCGACAACGGCATCGCCGCCGTCGTCGGACTTGCCGGCGCAGGCAAGTCGACGCTGCTGGCGGCCGCCCGCGTTGCCTGGGAAGGTGAGCGTCACCGCGTCTTCGGCGCAGCGCTTGCCGGCAAGGCGGCCGAGGGGTTGGAGGACAGTTCCGGCATCAAATCGCGAACGCTCGCATCATGGGAGCTGTCCTGGGAGAACGGCCGCGATCTGCTCGATCGTGGCGACATCTTCGTTGTCGATGAGGCCGGGATGGTGTCGTCGCAGCAGATGGCGCGCGTGCTGAAGGCCGCGGAGGACGCCGGCGCGAAAGTCGTCCTGGTCGGTGACGCGATGCAGCTTCAGCCGATCCAGGCGGGCGCTGCCTTCCGGGCAATAGCGGAGCGGATCGGTTCCGCCGAACTTGCGGGTGTGCGTCGCCAGCGGGAAGCATGGGCACGCGATGCCTCGCAGCTCTTCGCCCGCGGCAAGGTCGAGAATGGGCTCGATGCCTACGCGCAGCGGGGCCGCATCATAGAGGCGGAGCACCGCGCGGACGTTGTCGAACGTATCGTTGCGGATTGGAGCGCGGCGCGCGACGAAGCCATCGCGCGGTCACGGGCGGCAGGTCACGACGGCCGGCTACGGGGCGACGAGATGCTCGTGCTCGCCCATACCAACGAGGACGTGAAGGGGCTCAACGAATCCCTGCGCACGGTCATGAACCGGGAAGGCGCGCTGACGGACGCGCGCGAATTCCAGACCGAGCGCGGCGTTCGGGAATTCGCCGCCGGCGACCGGATCATCTTCCTCGAAAATGCCCGCTTCCTCGAACCGCGGGCAAGGCGGCTCGGCCCGCAATATGTCAAGAACGGTATGCTCGGCACTGTCGTTTCCACTGGCGACAAACGCGGCGGTCCGCTGCTATCGGTCCGTCTCGACAATGGCCGCGACGTCGTCATCAGCGAGGACGGCTACCGCAACATCGATCACGGCTATGCCGCGACAATCCATAAATCGCAGGGCGCGACGGTTGACCGGACCTTTGTGCTCGCCACCAGCATGATGGACCAGCATCTGACCTATGTGGCGATGACCCGCCATCGCGATGATGCCACCCTCTATGCGGCCCGGGAGGACTTCGAGCCGAAGCTGGAATGGGGTCGCAAGCCACGCGCCGATCACGCTGCCGGCGTCACCGGCGAGCTCGTGGAAACGGGCGAGGCCAAGTTCCGGCCGGACGACGAGGACGCCAAGGAAAGCCCCTATGCCGATGTCCGCACGGACGACGGAACCGTCCAGCGTGTCTGGGGTGTGAGCCTGCCGAAGGCTCTGGCCAACGGCGGCGTTTTTGTCGGCGATACGGTCACGCTTCGCAAGGATGGTACCGAAACGGTCAAGGTGGATGTCGTTGTCACCGATGACGAGACCGGCGAAAAGCGGACGGAGAAGCGCGAGGTCGAGCGAAATGTCTGGACGGCGGAACTGAAGGAAGCGGCAGATGCCCGTCAGGAGCGGATCGAGCGTGAGAGCCATCGGCCCGAACTGTTCAAGCACATGGTCGAGCGTCTCGGTCGGTCGGGCGCGAAAACCACGACGCTCGATTTCGAGAGCGAGGCCGGTTACCAGACGCATGCCCGCGACTTCGCCCGCCGGCGCGGTATCGACACATTCGCCGAGCTCGCGGCCGGGATGGAGGAGGGGGCTTCCCGGCGGTTGGCATGGCTTGCGGAGAAGCGTGGGCAGGTGGCGAAGCTGTGGGAGCGGGCGAGCGTGGCGCTTGGCATTGCGATCGAACGCGAGAAGAGTGTTTCCTATAATGAGGCGCGCACGGAGAACCTTGCTGCACAGATTCCGGGCGATCGAAAATACCTGATCCCGCCAACAATTCGGTTCGCCCGCAGCATCGAGGAAGACGCCCGTCGAGTACAATTGGCTTCGGACCGCTGCAAGGAGCGGGAGGCCATTCTTCGCCCTGTGCTGGAGAAGATCTACCGCGATCCCGACGGTGCGCTAGTCAGGCTGAATGCGCTGGCGTCGGATGCCGGCATGGAACCGCGCCGTCTTGCCGATGATCTTGCGGATCGGCCGCAACGGCTCGGTCGCCTGTGCGGATCGGATCTTCTGGTCGACGGCCGCGCGGCCCGCGAGGAGCGCAAGGAGGCGCTGAACGCATTAGCGGAACTTGTGCCGCTGGCGCGTGCCCATGCGACGGAATTCCGCCGTCAGGCCGAACGCTTCGGTATCCGCGAGGAGCAGCGGCGTGGCCACATGGCTCTGTCCATCCCTGCTCTCTCGAAACCGGCAATGGCGCGTCTTGTCGAAATCGAGGCGATCCGCGAGCGCGGCGGACCTGACGCCTACAAGACCGCCTTCGCCTATGCAGTTGAGGATCGGCTGATGGTCCAGGAGGTGAAGGCCGTCAATGAGGCGCTGACGGCGCGCTTCGGCTGGTCGGCCTTCACGGAGAAGGCCAACGCTATTGCTGAGCGCAACATGATCGAGCGCATGCCGGACGATCTTGCTCCGGATCGGCGCGAGAAACTGGCGCGGCTGTTCGTCGTCGTGCGCCGGTTTGCCGAGGAACAGCACCTTGCCGAACGCAAGGACCGCTCGAAAGTCGTTGCCGGCGCCAGCGTCGAGCCGGGGAAGGAGTCCAGTGCCGTGTTGCCCATGCTCGCCGCCGTCACGGAGTTCAAGACCTCGGTCGAGGACGAGGCGCGGGGGAGGGCGCGCGACGTTGCCCACTATGGTCACAACCGGGCGGCCCTTGTCGAAACGTCAGTGCGCATCTGGCGCGATCCCGCCGGCGCCGTCGACAGGATCGAGGCGCTGATCCTGAAAGGCTTTGCGGGTGAGCGGATCGCGGCGGCCGTTGCCAACGATCCCGCAGCCTACGGAGCGCTCCGCGGCTCCGATCGCATCATGGACAGATTGCTCGCGGTCGGCCGCGAGCGAAAGGCGGCCCTTCAGGCCGTTCCGGAAGCGGAAAGCCGCGTCCGCTCGTTGGGCGCGTCTTACGCCACAGCCCTCGATAGCGAGACCAAGGCGATCGGCGAGGAGCGCCGGCGCATGGGTATCGCCATTCCGGGCATGTCGCCGCCGGCCGAAGACGCCTTGCGCGGGCTCGCGGCGGCGATGAGGAAGAAGGGCGCCAAGCTCGACATTGCCGCCGGTTCGATCGACAGCAGCATCTGGAATGAGTTTGCGCAGGTCAGCCGGGCGCTTGATCTGCGGTTCGGCCGCGATGCGATCCTGCGCGGCGAGAAGAACGCGATCAACAGCGTGTCGCCCACACAGCGTCGGGCCTTTGAGGCGATGCAGGACCGCCTGAAGGTTCTGCAGCAGACCGTTCGTATGGGAAGCGCCAAGAAGATCGTGGCGGAGCGCCAGCGTCGCACCATCGACCGCGGCCGCGGTGTCATCCGTTGAGCATTTTGGGGAATCAGAAAGGAGCCGAACATGGCTGAACAGGAAACCTCCTACGACGCGATTGTCCGCACGGAGATCGCAATCGAGATCATCAACCGGGCGCGCGCGATCGTGACGGCCCGCGTCTATGAATTCGAAGGCAGCGATCCCGCTTCCGCCGAAGCGCTGCGCGCCCGCCGGCGTGAACTGATCGCCCTGCAGCACAGCATCACCGCGGCCGATCCTGAGGTGGTTGAGACCGTGATCAGGCTCTGGGGGCCGAGAGTGAAGGACGAGGCTCGCTTTTGGGCGGAGTTCTGATCGTGGCGGAGGACCAGGCATCCGGCCCGCTTTCGCCGGACAGGAACGAGAGCATTTTCCGCAACGATATCCTGCCCGACTATCTGCCGGAGACGATGCGGCAGGCGGAGCGGCCGCGCATGATCCTCCTCGGTGGTCAGCCGGGCGCTGGCAAGACCGCGGTTCTGATCGCAAGCCATGCGGAGCTCGATCAAACGGGACCGACGATCCGCATCGTCGGCGACGACCTTCGATCCTACCATCCGCAGTTCCGCGCGTTCCAGCAGCAGGATCCGGAAACCGCGTCGCAGTTCACGCAGCTCGATGCGGGACGGTGGACGGAGAAACTGCTGGCGGCGGCCGTGGAGCGGAAAGCCAACATCGTGTTCGAGACGACGATGCGCACGCCGGAGAACGTCGCTCGCGTCATCGGCATGGCGCGCGCAGGCGGCTATGACATCGAGGCGCGGGCGGTTGCCGTCAATCCGCGGCTGAGCTGGCAGGGAAATCACTTCCGTTTTGAGGAAATGCTGCATGCCGGCGATGCGGCGCGCATCCCACCGCAGCATATCCACGATGCGGCCGTCACCGGCTTACGCATCAGCCTCGAGAAGGTCGAGATGGAAGACCTCGCAGACCGTGTCCAGCTGCGCACACGCGGCGGGACCGTCCTCTATGACAATGAGCGGGGTCCGAATGGCTGGTCGCGGCCGCCGCAGGTGGGGGCCGCACTCGAGCGTGAGCAAATGCGGCCGATGACGCGGGGAGAGCTTCAGCGCTTCGCGGATGACTGGAGCCACATTCTTGGCCGCATGGAAGACCGGAACGCGCCCGAGGACCGAATCGCAGCCGTGGGAGGGCGAGCCGCCGAGGACGTCAGCCATCTGCTTGCGCAACGTCGCGAGGCGGATGGCGATGATGGATCACGGCGCGGGCGATCGATCTTCCAGACGCGGGCCGATGCGCTCGGCATGTTCGTTGAGCTCTACGACAATGCATTGCGCGACGCCGAGCGCCGCCCGATCGGCAACATCGAGGTTCATGCGGTTGGACGGCTCGCGCAGAGCTACATGGCATTGAAGCTGGTCGAAACTGTTCGTGATCTTGGCCTCCTGCCCGACAACGGCACAATCGTCGCAGCGCGGGCGATGGTCCAGGACAAGCGCGGGAGCAATGAGTTTCCCGCGGCGCATCGTCTTCCCAGCGATCTCGCGGTCGAGTCGTCGGACGGGGAGCGCCGACGGCTGACTGAACATCTTGATGTGGAACTCAACCGGGTTGCGGTCGACCGCGACGTGTTTGGCCGGACGGACCGGCTATCCCGCATGGCGAACGTCGTCGATTCCTGGCTGGAGGCAGCGGGGATGCGAAAGACCTTGGCGCGGGCGGCAAACGCCGTCGCATCGGGACGCATGTCGGCGAGCGCTGCCATGTCGGATATCTTGGAACCGGGCTACGCGTCGGCGGTCGCCCAGACCCGCCAACGGCTGGAACGGAACATGGCGCTCGCCGAGCGAACAGCAATCGCCACCGCGATCGTCAATCAGCGCGGCGAGCCGTTTCGTGCGATGCCGGACGACCTGCGGCTGCGAACCGGCGATCTCGAAAACCGGGCGCGGGCAAAGGCTATGATGGAGGAGATCCTGACGGAGACCGCGCGGCATGATCGGCTCGACGCCGAGCGGCGGCGCGCGGCCGAGGAATTTGCGCGTGGCATAGCCGATAACGAGCGCAGCCTTGGTGCCGGCCGGATTGTAGATGGAAGCATCAGACGATCCGACGTCCTCGTGCCGGCGCGCGATATCCCGAACCTGACCGAGAAGGAAATTGTCGACAGGCTGCGCGCTTCCACCCGCCTCGCCGACAAACGTGGCGAGATCGGAAACCTTTCGCGACTGGTCTTCGGCAATAGCCAGGCGGTCGCTTCGTCGGTGGCGGGTGTGCGCGATGCTCCGACCGGCGCAGCCGCCGGCGACGATGTTCGAGAGGGGCGGCTTGGCGAAATGGTCGGGGAGGGGAAAGGATGGCTGCGGGGACCAAGTCCAGCGCGGCAGGCGGCCGAAGCCCATGCACCGCAGCTGGCGGCGGCGCTGGCGGACTACGGGCATGCGGTGGATTTCGAGCGGCACCAGATCGTGTCCCGGCATCGTGAAACGCAGGGACGGCAGCGCGTGGAGATTCGCGCCCCGTCGCCGGAACTCGCCGGAGTCTTGAAGAGCGAGGGTCACGATCAGGTGCGCCGCCTGAACAGCGAGCCATCCCTTCGTCGCGAGTTTGAGACGATCATGCTGGCGATCAACAGGCGGCTGGCGCCCGCTGACAAGGCCGATCTGAAGGACGGGAATGTCGCTCAGCTCGCTTCGTCGCTTGGCGTTACGCGCGACCAGGCCGCATCACTGCGACAGGTCCACGAGCAGACACGCGCTCTGCAGGAGAGAAACCTCCGCCAGAACCGTGAGCGCGCTCGAGGAAGCCAAATAGGGATTCGCCGTTGATGCGGAGATCGGCAGGCACCGCCCGCCGTTCCGGAGCAGTTCGGGCGGACTTATAGCGTCGCCCCATCCGGTCTAAAGGACTCGTGTCCGGCCGGTTCCCATTCGACCGCTTTGACCTGGACGGTGGCCACCGTTGAAAGCTGGCCCTGCAGGAGCGTTCGAACTCCGCAGAAAACGACGAGGTTCTGCCCTTCGACCCGCATCCGAAGGCCAGCCTCGGACGGTCGAAGGATAGCCCTGGCGTTCTCGAACGTGAGGAGCTTGTCGGCGCCAGCGATGTCGAACGACAAGCAATAATCGCAGCATTTTGTGCAGAGCTGTTCGGCAACGCATCGGGCATGCGCGACCGGCACGAATGCCTCGGCGACGTGTTTATACATGTCTGCGACTCCAGGATTACGAAGCGTTCCGGCTGGACGCAGTTCGGCCTAAGCCGGAATTGCTTGCCTCACGCCGATATCCGCAGTGTTCAGGAATGGCGCGTTGGAAAGGCGGTTGCGCTGTGGAGAAATCTGGTCCTCCCATGGGCGTCTACGGCCGCCATACAAAATCGGCCATGAATGATTTTTCTACCGTTAGCGGCTTGGCTGTCCAGAAAATGACATCCTCAACTCCGAAAGTTGTGCGCACCATCCGGTACGCTACTACGTTGCGGAGATTTGAGTAGCTGGTGAACGGGGGCAAAGGCACGACAGAATACGAAATCCAACGAAACCAAACGAAATCAGGACCTGCAAGTCGTTGATAAAGAATGGAAAGTTTTTTCTCCCCCCGCCGAGAGACGGGAGTGATTTAAAGGATCTATTCAAGCAGTTGGTCGCGGCGGGAGCGGGACGGCCATTGGGAAGTGACGGGTTTCCCGCTGGCCCATGGACGCCGGAGCTTCTTTCAGAGGCGATTTCGCAGATCGATTCGAACCACGCTGGGGTGGATCTGCGCACGGCGCAGCTTTGGTTCCAAGAAAACGAGAGAGGAATTAGCGCTGGCAATATTCGCTGGTTGGCAAGGGTATTCGGATGCGACGACCCAGAGGCAACAAGCGAATGGCAGATGGAACTCAGTACAGCGCAAGCGCGCTTGTCGGCCAAGAGAAGAGAATCAAAGAGGGCAGAAAACGATCTAGCATTGACGCCGCTCAAACCAACTCCAGTTGCGCCTGACGCTGACGATGCAAGGTCATCAGGCGAACAGGGTAGTGAACCGGTAACGCAAAAATCTCTCGGGCTGGCGAGCAGATCGGAAGCCTTATTTAGTCAAGGATCCTCCCTTGATCTGGCCGCAGTGGTATTTGCAGGCGCCGCTGCACTGGGATTTTTGTCGTATATCGTGGGTATTCACAATGCCACTTATGTCCGACCTGATGGCTTTGTGAAGCAGGTCGGATTCCTCTGGGCCCCGAATTGGACATTCCTCTTCATGGTGCTCCTGCCACTGTTTTTTGCGCTTGTCTCAGAGCTGCTGGTCTTCTGGAAAGACGAAGGGCGCGAAAAGCTGTTGCTCTACAGAGGCGAAACGGAGTGCGCCAACGATTGGAGCCGAATTGTAGAGGCCTATTCCCACTCATACTGGGCCGTTTTTGTGATCTGTGTTTTGTTCGCCGGTGTTTTTCAGTGGATTGGCGTATGTCTTGTTCCGCTGCTGGATCGCAGCGACGACTATGCGACGAGCTGGGGCACCCTGGCGATTGTGCGTCCAGAAGTAATATCTGTTGCAATGTCGATCTTCTTTACGGCCCTCGCGTACCTTTACATGTGCCTATTCTTTTATCTGTTCTTTGCTGGCCTCATTCTGCTCTACACGGTGATTCATGACCTTTGGAAAATTGGAGAGGTGTTGAGGCCTTTGCAGGAGACGGGATACCAAGCTGAATTCGATGAACTCGGGCTCAGGGTAATGGGTGGCGTTTTTCGGTGTACAATTCTCGGTATCTTGATCGCCATATGCATGAAAGCTCAAAGCTCCTACGTGACATCGAGCGCGCAAGATATCGTAACGTGGTTTGTCAGCGATATGTCCTCAGTTCTGCTCGAGCATCGAGATCTTGGCGGGAGACTCAAATATAGGATGCCGACGCACTATAGTAGTCTCCTTGTCGCCGTTTCTACTTGCGCTGTGTTTCTGTACGGTCTCATTCGCCTTGGGGTCGATAGCCGATTCCAAATGCCACTCTGGAAGATGTCGGCGGCGATCGTATTGCTTACCGCTGGCTACTTGTTGACCGGCATGATCGCAGGATTTTCGATCCTTCTAAGTTTCGGAGCGGTGATCGCGACATACGGTCTAGTCGCCCCCAGTTTCGGCCGAGCGCGAGCAAGTGAAATCAGGAAACCGTGAGAATGTTCTATAGTTGGCTTGATCGCTGGGACGAGCGGCGCGCGCAGCGCGGCGAGGCCGGGAAGAAGGATACAGACGTCATTCTTGACGCAGACCGCGCCTTTCCGGGCGCCAAGAGGGACGCCGCAATCGAAGAATTTGGTGCTCTCGCCGACCAGGCCGTCGTCGATCCAGCCTTTTTCAATCGGCCCAGTGACAGCGATTGCGGTTTTCGCAGGCGTGGCGAGTGGCTTGAGTTTCCGTCGGACGTATTAACTGACATCCCGGAAAACAATCTGGTCTGGGCAAAAGTCACTGAAGGTGGAGCGTCGAAGCGGGTGCTGGTGATCTTCCACCATTGGAATGCACGCTCCTGGAACAATCAGATTGCCAGTTTCTTTGCGCGGCGCGGCATAACAGTGGTCGAACTCGCTATGCCCTATCACTTTCAGCGCAGCCGTCCCGGATCCCTCTATGCCGATTACATGCTCAGCCCAAATCTCGGTCGAACCGTGCAAGCGGTAAGACAGGCTGTGCTCGACGGCCGAAAGCTTCTTGGTTGGCTAAGAAGCGAAGGCTATCGAGATATCTCCGTCCTCGGAATGAGCTTGGGTTCCTGGGTCGCGGGGTCGGTCGCTGCACACGACCCAGCAGTGTCTAAAGCCTCGCTGTTTCTAACGGCGGGGAGTCTTGCAGATATGGTTTGGACGGGGCGCGCGACCCGATCCATCAAAAATAGCCTTGAACCTGAAATCGATCTGTTGGAACTCCGAAGAGCCTGGGGGCCGCTCAACCTTGAGAACTATGCGCACAGGTTGGCTCGACGTGATCTCAAAATTCAAATTGTATTGGCCAAGCGGGATAAAGTGGTCTTGCCAGATATTTCGGAAGAGTTACTTCGGCATCTCAGGGCGTCGGGTATTGAACCAAGCGTTCTTAGGTTGAACTGCGGTCACTATTCTCTTTCACTGCCACCGTACATTCTGGTCGCCGGATTGAGCCTCGATCGATTTCTTAAGGTCTAGATGGGGGTGCTTGGCAAACTTGGATCTTGGCAACCTAGCAGAGTGGACGGCATTTGTTATGATATAACATATCGCATAACGCAGTTTATGGAACCGTAAGCTGGCTAGCGTCCGTTCACTCGGAAATCCACGCGCCGCCGAGCGAAACTCGGCGGCGGGTATCGCCGACGATTATTTCATCGTGGGCATTACGAAGTCAGCTCCGGAGCGGATGCCGGTCGGCCACCGCGTCGTGATGGTCTTCAGCTTGGTATAGAAGCGAACGCCTTCGGGTCCGTGCATATGATGATCGCCGAAGAGCGAATCCTTCCAGCCGCCGAAGGAGTGGAAAGCCATCGGAACGGGAATCGGCACGTTGATACCGACCATGCCGACCTGGATTTGATGCGCGAACTCGCGGGCGGCATCGCCGTCGCGGGTGAAGATCGCCGTACCGTTGCCGAACTCGTGTTCGTTGATCATGCGCGCCGCGGTGTCGTAGTCCGGCACGCGGGCGACGGCTAGGACCGGACCAAAAATCTCCTCCTTGTAGATCTTCATGTCGCTTGTGACGTGATCGAACAGCGTGCCGCCGAGATAGTAGCCGTTCTCATAGCCCTGCAACGTGAAGCCGCGGCCGTCGACCACGAGCTTCGCGCCTTCCGCGACACCGGCGTCGATGTAACCCCGCACCTTGTCGAAATGCGCCTTGGTGACCAGCGGCCCCATTTCCGCATCGGGGTCCGTGCCAGGGCCGATCTTGAGCGAACGCACGCGCGGCTCCAGCTTGGCCATCAGGGCTTCGGCTGTCGCCTCTCCAACCGGAACTGCGACGGAGATCGCCATGCACCGCTCACCGGCCGCGCCGTAGGCTGCCCCCATCAACGCATCGACGGCCTGATCCATGTCGGCGTCGGGCATGATGATCATGTGGTTCTTGGCGCCGCCAAGCGCCTGGCAGCGCTTCCTGTTGCGCGAGGCGGTTTCGTAAATGTACTGGGCGATCGGCGTCGAGCCGACGAAGCTGACGGCCGAGATATTGGGATCGGTGAGGATGGCGTCGACCGCCTCCTTGTCACCCTGGATGACGGTGAAGACACCGTCCGGCAGGCCGGCTTCCTTCAGCCACTCGGCCAGCAGCAGTGAAGCGGAAGGATCGCGCTCGGAGGGTTTCAGGATGAAGCAGTTGCCGCAGGCGAGCGCAACCGGGAACATCCACATCGGCACCATGGCCGGGAAGTTGAACGGCGTGATGCCGGCGACGACCCCGAGCGGTTGGCGCAGCGAATGGCTGTCGACGCGGGTGCCGACATTTTCGGTGACCTCACCCTTGAGGAGCTGCGGCGCCGAGGTCGCGAACTCCACGACTTCCATGCCGCGCTGGATCTCGCCTTTGGCGTCGGAAAGCACCTTGCCGTGCTCGGCGGTGATGATCGCAGCGAGGTCGTCGATGCGCTCTTCCATGATATGCAGGAACTTGTTGAGGATGCGGGCGCGGCGCAGCGGCGTGGTGGCGCCCCATTTCGGTGCGACGGCCTTCGCGACCGCAACAGCTTCACGGACCTCTTCCGTGGAGGCGAGCGTGACTTCCGCCGCCACCTCGCCTGTGGCGGGATTGTAGACAGGCGCCTTGCGCCCGCTGCGGCCGGCAACCTGCTTGCCGCCGATGAAGTGAGGGATTTCGCGTGTCATCTCAGTCCTCCTGTTGAAAGTTTCGATCGCCGGCGCGGAGGCGGTCGATCACGCATCTTGTTCCATGATCCACTTCACTGCGGGATCGGGCACAAAGCGCCACTTGCGCAGCGGCCCCGCCATGACGTTGAGGTAGTACAACTCGAAGCCATAAGGAGCGCCGCAGGGGTGATGGCCGCGCGGAAACAGCACGACGTCGCCGTCCTTTACCGCCATAGTCTCGTCCAGAGATCCATCGTCGGTGTAGACGCGCTGAATGCCGAACCCGTCCGACGGGTTCAGGCGGTGGTAGTACGTCTCTTCGAGATAGGTGATACGCGGGAACTCGTCTTCGTCATGGCGGTGCGAAGGGTAGCTCGACCAATGACCGGCCGGCGTGAACACCTCGGTCACCAGGAGCGAGTCGCAATAGTCTTCATTCTCCATGGCGATGTTGTTTATGTAGCGGGTATTGGTGCCCTTGCCTCGCTCCGTCAGGGTAATACCGTCCGGACCGATGCGGCGGGCCTTATGCCCGCCTTTGCCGGGCGCTGCGCAAACGGCGATGGTGCAATCCGTCACGGCAACCGCCGCCCAGTTTTCGCCGTTCGGTACATAGAGGCAATGCGGTGGTGTCTTCTCGAAGACGTCCATGCGCTCGCCGAGCACGCCCCAGTCCTGGCCTGCGGCGGTGAATTCAGCCTTACCCTCGACCACCACGAGGATGACCTCATTCACTCCTGTCGCCTCGCCCACGCATTCGCCAACCCGCAGTCTGTAAAGCGAGAAGCCAACATACTTCCAGCAGGCCGACTGGGCGGTGATCTCGTGCATCTTGCCGTAAGTGCCGTGAGATCTATAGAGCAGGTTTGGCACTGACTTCTCTCCTCGAACATTCAGTCTGGCGTCGCTCCAGCAGCCTTGCGTGCAGCATCCCAAGTCCCGCAGAGCCGAGCAAAACGCCGTTCCATTTCGGCGACGGCTCCAGCATCGTCCGTCTCTCCCTTCAGCCATGCTCGCGCAACATCGCCGAAGATCGTACGGCCGACCGCAAAACCCTTCACGAGATCGTGGGACGCCGCGGCTATGAAGGACGCGGCGAGTTCGGCCTCGGGGGCATCGAGACCCAACACCACGATGCCACGGGTATGAGCATCGTTGCGCTCAATGGCGGCGATGGTGTTTTCCCACGCCGCCGCAGTTTTCATCGGCTCAAGCTTCCACCAGTCCGGATACACTTCGATGTCGTAAAACTGCTGGATAAGCTGTGCCGTTGTCTCGTCGTCGACTACTCCGACCTTCGAGGGAATGATCTCGAGAAGAAACTCAAGGCCGTTCCGGCGAGACGCATGAAAAAGCCGTTTGACTGTTTCTTCCTGTCGCTCTCGTGTGGACGCGTTGTCGGACGGGTGACAGAAGCAGAGCACCTTCGCAACGCTGTCGCGCGGCCATTCCTCTAGTCCGCCCCAATCAAGGCCAAGCTCCGGCTCCAGCGTCAGCGGACGCGAACCCGGCCATTCGCAGGGGCGGCCGATCCAAAGACCCGTCCCGGCCGCAGCATGCAGTGCATTTCGGCCAATGCGATTGTCACAAAGAATCCCATAACCTGGCCGGCCATCTTGAACGCGCAATGCGGCTTCGAGGCAGAGCTTCTTAAAGTCCCCTCCTCGCTGCAAGGTGTAGCCATCCATCTGCTCGAGCTGCATTCGGTGGTCGAATGCAAAGACACGCATGGTCGACCAATCGCTCTTTCGATTCGTAGACCAATGAAGCTGTTCCAGCTCCTCGTCGTTGCGCAGATCCGGACGGACGACCCCACGCTTGAGGAAAAAGGAAAGCTCCTCGCGGCTCGGATAGGCTGGCGTGCAGCCGTGGCGGCTGACGGCAAAGGCGCCACAGGCATTGGCGTATTCCAACGCCTTCGGCCAGCTCTCGCCATCGAGCCACCCCTTGAGGAGGCCGGAGAAGAAGCCATCTCCCGCGCCAAGTACGTTGAACACCTCAATTGGAAAGCCGGGGCCAGCCTGCCCGTCGTCGAGGTTGTTAGGGATTTGGTCCTCGAAGGCGGCCGCGCCCTTCGCACCGCGTTTACAGACGAGCACCGCCTTGGAGACTTCACGCACCGCCCGCAGCGCCTCGATGGTATTGGTGGAACCTCCGGCGATATGGAATTCCTCTTCCGTGCCGACGATCAGGTCGAAAAGATGCAGCGTCGATTGCAGCTTGGCCGTTACCGCCCTGCTTTCGACGAAGCGGCTCTCGCCGTCGCCATGGCTAGCCACGCCCCAGAGGTTGGGCCGGTAATCGATGTCGAGCGCAGTCTTCGCACCGTGCTTGCGGGCAAGGTTTATCGCCTTGAGGACGGCCGCCTCCGTACGCGAGTTCGATAGGTGCGTGCCGGTCGCCAACACCGAGCGCGCTTCGGCGATGAAGGCCTCGTCTATTTCGTCTTCACAAAGCGCCATATCAGCGCAGTTTTCGCGGTAGAAGATCAGCGGGAACTGTTCCTCGTCGCGGATGCCAAGCAGCACAAGCGCAGTCAGGCGCTCCGGATCGGTCGCAACGCCACGAACGTCGACGCCCTCGCGCACGAGTTGCTCGCGGATGAAGCGGCCCATATGCTCGTTGCCAACACGCGTTATGACCGCACTCTTGAGCCCGAGGCGTGCCGTTCCGCAGGCGATATTTGTAGGGCTACCGCCGATATACTTGCGGAAGGAGCCCATGTCTTCCAACCGCCCGCCGACTTGCGCGCCGTAAAGGTCGACGCTTGCGCGACCAATCGTAATGACGTCGAGCGACTTCGTCATATGGATCTTCTCCATGCTAAATCGGTTGGCTCTTTCAGGAATCCGGAGGATCGTCGACAGCCGGCACCTTCGACATGCGATGCTGAAAGCACCGCACGTCTATTGTTGACCGGATCAGGTCTTCCGCTTCTTCTGTCGGTAGACGTCGGTGACGACAGCCGCGACGATGATCGCGCCCTTGATGATCTCCTGGTAATAGGCATCCACCCGCAGGAAGGTGAAGCCCGAGGTCATGACGCCGAGGATCACGGTCCCGATCACCGTCCCGGTGATACGGCCGACGCCGCCGGCAAGCGACGTGCCGCCGATGACGGCCGCGGCGATGGCGTCGAGTTCGTACATCACGCCCATGCCCGCTTGTGCGGTTTGGGCACGGGCGGCGGTGACGAGACCGGCCAGGCCCGCCAGCGCCCCGGCAATGGCGTAGACCTTGACGAGATGCGCTTCGACATTGATGCCCGAGACGCGCGCGGCTTGGACATTGGCGCCGATGGCGTAGGTGAACTTGCCGTAGCGGGTGTAGCGCAGGGCGATATGGAAAATGACGGCGACGACAAGGAAGATGACGACAGGCCAGATACCGGAGCCTATGAAGGTAAACTGATCGGTCAGGCCCGAAACAGGCTGTCCTTTCGTATACCACTTGGAGATACCGCGAGCTGAGACCATCATACCGAGCGTGGCAATGAAGGGTGGAATGCGCGTGTAGGCAATCAACGCGCCGTTGATCAAGCCGGCCAACAGGCCAATGAGCAAGCCAATCGCGATGGGTACGATTGCTGGCAAATCCGCAAGGGCCGGGTACATGACACGGCTCCAGCTGGACGATTGTGCGAAGGCAGCAGCAATCATTGCCGTCATTCCCACGACAGAGCCGGACGAAAGGTCGATGCCGCCGGTGATAATGACTTGCGTCACGCCGATCGCGATGATGCCGATCACTGAGACCTGAAGGATCATGATCGTCAGGCGCTGTGGGTTCAACAGGAAGCTCTGCCCCGCGAACAACCAGCCGAGCACTTCGAAGACCAATGCGATCCCGACGAGAACCAGGAAGATATTGAGTTCCGGCGGTAGCTTTCGGCGGCTCGGCGCCGTTCCATGGCCTGCGGCGTCGTTCGCCGTCACATTCGTGTTCATTTGCCTTCTCCCCTTGTTTGTTGTGGGCCTACCGTGCGGCCAGTTCCATGACCTTGACCTGCGTTGCTTCTGCGCGATCGAGGAAGCCCGTGACATGGCCTTCATGCATGACCATGACGCGATCGCTCATGCCGAGCACTTCCGGCATTTCGGACGAGATCATGATGACCGCCACACCGTCGCGAGCCAGTTCTGTCACGAAGCGGTGGATCTCGGCCTTCGCGCCCACATCGATGCCCCGTGTCGGCTCGTCGAGGATGAGGATACGTGGTTTCGTAAGGAGCCAGCGGCCTATCAGCACCTTCTGCTGGTTGCCGCCTGATAGATTCTCGATGCGCTCCGACAGGTTGGGCGTCTTGACGCGCAGCTTCTTGCTCATCTCGTCACAGACCTTGGTCAGTGCGCTCTCGGAGACGAAGCCCTTATTAACGAACTTGTCCTGGAGAACGGCGATCTGCATGTTCTCGAGGATATCGAGGATCAGAAAACAGCCCGTCTCCTTTCGGTCCTCGGTCAGGAAGGCCATACGGTTCGCGATTGCCTTGTTCGGTGTATCGATCTTGATCTCCTTGCCGTTGATCGCAATCGTACCCGAGGTCGCCGGCGTCACACCGAAGATCGTCTCGGCGACATTTGAGCGGCCGGAGCCGACGAGACCGGCAAGGCCGAGGATTTCGCCGGCGCGCACGTCGAAGGAGACGTCGTGGAATACGCCCTTGAGCGTCAGGTTCTTCACCGAGAGGACGACGTCGCCGATCGGCACTTCTTCCTTCGGGAACATCTGGGTGATCTCGCGGCCCACCATCATGCGGATGATATCGTCACGGGTCACGTCGGAGGAGGCATGCGTGCCGATGTATTTGCCGTCGCGGAATACCGAGAATTCGTCGGCGATCTCGAACAGCTCATTCATCTTGTGGGTGATGTAGACGATGCCGATACCGTGGCTCCGAAGATCACGGATGATTTCGAAAAGGTGTTCCACCTCGCGCTCAGTCAGCGCCGAGGTCGGCTCGTCCATGATGAGCACGTCGCTCTCATAGGACACGGCCTTGGCGATCTCGACCATCTGGCGGTTGGCGACCGAGAGATCACGCACCTGGATGTCCGGGTCGATATGGATCTTTAAGCGTTTAAACAGATCGGCGGTCTTGCGGCGCATTTCGCCATGATCGACGAAGCCGAAACGCGTCTTCGGTTCGCGGCGGATCCAGATGTTTTCCGCCACCGTCATGAAGGGCATCAGGTTCAGTTCCTGGTGGATCATGGCAATGCCGTTTTCCAGCGCGTCGAGCGGCGACTGCAGCCGAATCTTCTGGCCCTTCAGCAGCACTTCGCCCTGATCGGGCGTGTAAATACCGGCAAGAATCTTCATCAGCGTCGATTTGCCCGCACCGTTCTCGCCCATCAGGGCATGCACGGTGCCACGCTTCAGCCTAAACTGAACGTCATCGAGGGCGACAACGCCTGGAAACTCCTTTCGGACCCCCTCCGCCTCCAAGAGAAATTCCGAATTCGGTACGGCCCCGCTTGCGCGAACTGCCGCCATTGTGCCCGGACTTACCATGGCTTCCTCCTCCCATGCTTAGGCTGGAACGGGAGCGCCGCAAGCGGCGCTCCCGAGGATCGGATCAGTTCTTCTTCGCGTAGTCGGCGACGTTCTCCGGCGTCACCAATTCGAAGGGAATGTAGGTTTTCTTCTCGACTGCCTCGCCCTTGGCAATTTTGAGCGCCGCATCAATAGCGCCCTTGCCCTGGCCGACCGCATTCTGGAAGACGGTGACATCGAGGTCACCGGCCTGCATTGCCGTCAGCGCGTCCTGTGTGGCGTCAACACCAGCGATGACGACTTTGTCCATGGGCTTGCCGGCCGCCTTGAGGGCCTGGATGGCGCCGAGGGCCATTTCGTCGTTGTTTGCGATCACCGCATCGAACTCCAGCCCGGCCGAAAGCCAGTTGGCAACGAGGTCGAGTGCCGGCGTGCGCATCCAGTTTGCCGTCTGCTCGTCAAGGACCTTGATGTCCTTGCATTCGGGACGCGCGAGGACGTCGTGCGTCGCCTTCGTGCGGCCGCGCTGGCCCGTCGTGCCGAGCTGACCCTGAAGAATAACGACATTGCCCTTACCGCCAAGGCTCTTGCACACCGTTTCGGTTTCGAGCGTGCCGGCCTGCTCTTCATTGGAGCCGACGAAAGCCTGCTTGTCCGGAAGGCTATCGACGTTCGAAGGCGCGTTGTTGACGAAGATCAGCGGAACGCCGGCTGCAGCAGCCGTCTTGGAAATCGCGGCGCCCGAGTCAGCATCCACGAGCATGATGACGATGGCGTCGACGCCGGAGGCAATGAAGTTCTCGACCTGGCTCTGCTGCTTTGCGATGTCGCCCTGGCCGTCCTCCATCTGGATTTCGACGCCGTTGAGCGTTTTGCCATAGTCCTCCATACCGTGGCGCAGGACGGTCAGCCAATTGTCATCGAAAAGGGACATCGCGACGCCGATGGTCTCGGCACGAGCCGTGCCGGACATCAGCGCGAGGGCGGCAACCGCACCCATGAGATACTTTTTCATGCACTTCCTCCTCTGGAATGGGTCGACCCTTTGTCGCCCTCGTTAAAGACCAAAGCTTCGCCGGCACCGCAGAAGACAGTTCTGCGGATCAAGTGGCTTTCAGCCCGATCAATCTCTCATTTTCCAAGGCGCTCCCCGCGTGCGCCAAATGTCAGCTTCGCGCTGCCTCGCTTACGCAAAGCGCGGTGCTAGCCATCCTCCATTGTGCTTCTCGTGGCTGTCCACGACGGCATCTACGAAAGCGACACCTTTGAGTCCGTCATAGGACGCCGGAATGCCCTCCCCCATGGGACCCGCCTCACGTCCTTCCGCCTTGGCGCGAATGATGGCGGCAAAGCCGGAATAGAGATTGGTGAACGCCTCTATATAGCCCTCCGGATGGCCGGGAGGCGTGCGGGTGCGTGCACGGGCATCGTCTGAAAGGTCGTCGCGGCCGCGCTTGATCGTCTCGGGCGCACCGAAGAGTTTGGTAAACACCAATTCGTTTGGGTGCTCCTGATGCCAGACCAGGCTACCGGTTTCTCCGAAGACGCGCAGGCGAAGACCGTTCGACTGCCCGATCGCAACCTGCGAGGACCAGAGGAGCCCGCGTGCGCCGCCTTCGTAGCGGATCATCACATGGGCGTTATCATCCAGCGCCCGGCCCTCGACGAAGGTCGCAAGGTCGGCGGCAATGGCCTCGGCCTTCAGGCCGGTGACGAAACCGGCGAGATGATAGGCATGCGTGCCGATGTCGCCGATGGACCCGCCGCGACCGTTCTTCTTCGGATCGGTGCGCCAGGCCGCCTGCTGGTTGCCCTGAAGCTCGATGCCCGTCGCCATCCATTCCAGCGGATACTCGACCTGCACGACCCGCACCTTGCCGATATCGCCGCGTGCGACCATTGCTCGCGCCTCGTGCACCATCGGGTAACCGCTGTAGGTGTAGGTGACGCCAAGAAAGCGGCCGGTCGCCTGCGCCAGTTCATGTAGCGCGACGGCATCCTCGAGCGTGGTCGTCATCGGCTTTTCGCAGATCACGTCGATACCCGCTTCGAGAAAGGCCTTGGCGATGGGATAGTGGGTGTGGTTCGGCGTGCAGATCGCGACGACGTCGACACGGTCTTCCCTGTTGCGCTCGCCCTCGACCATCGCGAGATAGTCGCCGTAGGAACGATCCTCTGCGATGAAATTCTCGGCCGCGAAAGCGTGACCCCGCGCCGCATCTACGTCAAACGCTCCCGCGACGAGGTCGTAGTGATTGTCGAGGCGCGCGGCAAAGCGGTGAATACCGCCGATATAGGCCCCTTTTCCGCCGCCAACCATGCCGAGGCGCAGCCTGCGATTGGACAAGTTCGTGTTCGCCATGTCCGTACTTCCTTCAGATGCCCAGAATTTCATGATTGACGGAACGGTCGGCGCCGGACTTGACGAAGTCGTCGAAGGCACGTTCCGAGACGCGGATGATATGGTCGCTGATGAAGCGCGCGCCCTCGGCGGCGCCATCCTCCGAGTTCTTCAGGCAGCACTCCCATTCGAGCACGGCCCAGCCGTCGAAATCGTAGCCGGTCAGCTTGGCGAAGATCGCGCCGAAATCCACCTGCCCGTCGCCCGGCGAACGGAAACGGCCGGCACGGCTCACCCAGGGCTGGTAGCCGCCATAGGCGCCGGTCTTACCCGTCGGGCGGAACTCGGCGTCCTTGACGTGGAAGGTTTTGATCCGCTCGTGATAATGGTCGATATAGGTCAGGTAGTCGATCGACTGCAGCACGAGGTGGCTCGGATCGTACATGATGTTGCAGCGGGCGTGATTGTCGACCCGCTCCAGGAACATCTCGAAGGTCAGGCCGTCGTGCAGGTCCTCGGTCGGATGGATCTCATAGCAGACATCGACACCTTCCGCGTCGAAGGCATCGAGGATCGGTCGCCAGCGGCGGGCGAGTTCGTCGAAGCCGTCGGAGATCAAGCCATCCGGCCATTGCGGATAGGGATAGAGATAGGGCCAGAGCAGCGTGCCGCTGAAGGTGGTGTGGCGGTCGAGGCCGAACCGGCGCGACGCCTTGGCCGCGGCAAGAAGCTGGCGAACCGCCCATTCCTGACGGGCCTTCGCATTGCGGTGGACGGCCTTCGGCGCGAAGGAATCGGCCGGCAGGTCGAACGACGGATGCAGCGCGACAAGCTGCCCCTGGAGGTGCGACGCAAGGTCGGTAACGACGAGGCCATGCTCCGCGAGGGTTCCCTTGAACTCGTCGACATAGTCCTGGCTTTCAGCCGCGCGCTCAAGATCGATGACGCGGGTATCCCAGGTCGGAATCTGGACGCCCTTGAAGCCTTTGTCGGCAGCCCAGCCGGCAAGCCCCTCGAGCGTATTGAAGGGCGCTTTGTCCGCAGCGAACTGTGCGAGAAAGACACCTGGACCCTTGATGGTTTTCATGTCCGTTTCCAATCGAAATTATAGCGGCGCTTCGGGATGCGGCACGCCGTCATAGGCGCCCCAGATGCCCTGGTCGAAATTGACGATCGCGCCGGTCATGAGGCCCGATTCTGATGAAGCGAGGAAAGCGATGGCGCGGGCGACCTCGTCGGGATCGATGAGACGGCCGTTCGGCTGGCCGGCGGCCGCTTTTTCCAGCCAATCGTCCGGCTGGCCGTCCAAAAGGCGCTGTGTCTTGTCCTCGCCTTCCGAGGCCATCCAGCCGATATTAAGGCTGTTGACGCGGATGCGGTTGCGAAGGACGGCATAGGCTGTGTTGCGCGTCAGCGTGTCGAGCGCGCCCTTGGAAGCACAATAGGCGGCGAGGAACGGCTGGCCGCCCATCGACGACATGGAGGAGATGTTAACGATCGCGCCCGCCACCTCGTCCCGCCGAAAGAGACGGATCGCCTCCTGCATCAGAAAGAAGGGTGCTCGCGTGTTGACCGCAAACAGCATGTCGAACAGTTCAGGAGTCGTTTCGAGGATATTCCCCCGGTTGGTGGCGCCCGCGACATTGACGAGAATATCGAGCCGGCCGAACGCGCGATCCGCCGCGGCGACGACGTCGCGGCAATCCTCGACCTTGCCGAGGTCGGCCGGAACGAACACAGCCTTGGCGCCGAGCTTTTCCAATACCGATACCTGCGCCGCTCCCTTTTCCGCCGAGCGGCCGCAGATGACGATGCCCTCGGCACCACGTTCGGCGAAGAGCCGGGCAGTTGCCGCCCCGAGGCCCTGCGTGCCTCCGGTGATCACCGCGATTTTTCCTGCAAGTTGCGTCGTCATGATAGGCTCCTCCGCTTCAGACGCCGACGCGTTGCTTCTTGCGGCCGACCTGCTGGTCGGCGGCGGCGGCATTGACTTCAGCCCGTGCACTCACCTGCGGCACGCCGACATCCCACCAAGCGTCACCCGGCGTCCACGTAAAGGCATCGGAGACAATGGTCAGAACGGTGGTGCGGTCGGTGGTCTGCGCCCATTCCACGGCGTCGCCGAGGTCGGCAAGGCTTTCGACGCGGCGTGTCAATGCGCCCATTGCCTCGGCATGCTTGATGAAATCGACGGGGAACGGCTCCTTGACGCGGCAATCCTTCAGGAGATTGTTGAAGCCGGGCGTGCCCTTGGCATTCTGCAGGCGATTGATGACCGCGTAGCCGCCGTTGTCGCAGACGATGAGGATCATCTTATGGCCGGACAGCACAGTCGAATAGATGTCCGAGTTCATCATCATGTAGGTACCGTCGCCGATCATGACGATCGGCGTGCGGGTGGGATCGGCCATCGCCGCGCCCCAGCCTGCGGCGATCTCGTAGCCCATGCAGGAGAAGCCGAACTCGCAATCGAAAGTGTGCGGCGCCTTCACGCGCCAGTTCTTCATCACCTCACCCGGCAGGCCGCCAGCGGCGGTAATCAGGAGGTCACGGTCCCCGGCCTTGGCATTGACGATGCCGACGACCTGGGCATAGGTCGGAACGGGCGCATTGGTCGGCTTCTGGTAGCCGTCGAGCGCCTCGTTCCACTTGGCGAATTCGAGTTCGCCCTTCTTCATCCAGCCGGCGTCCGCCTTGTAGTCGCCGATCGCGGCTTCCAACTCGTTCACCGTTTCCAGTGCGTCGCCGACGACGGCGACGGCGCGGTGCTTGTTGGCATCCCAGCGCGCCGCGTTGATCGAGACGAAGCGGGCGTCCGGCGAGAAGGCTGTCCAGGAGCCGGTGGTGAAGTCCATGAGGCGCGTACCGACGGCAAGAACCACGTCGGCTTCCGCCGCAAGCGCATTGGCCGACGTGGAGCCGACGATGCCGATGGGGCCGACATGGGCCGGATGGTCATGTGTGACGGTGCCTTTGCCGGCAATGGTCTCGCAGAGCGGGATACCGTGCTTCTCGGCGAAATCGGCAAGCGCCGTTTCCGCGCCGGAGTAGCGCACGCCGCCGCCGGAAATGATGAGCGGACGCTTGGCCGCCTTCAGCACGCGCACGGCCTCGGCCAGGCTGTCACGGTCAGGTCGGGGGCGCGGGATTTTGTGGACGGTCGGCGCGAAGAAGCTTTCCGGATAGTCCCAGGCGATTTCCTGTACATCCTGCGGCAAGCCGATGAAGGCCGGGCCGCAATCGGCCGGGTCCAGCATGACGGCGACGGCCTGCGGCAGTGAGCCGAGAATCTGCTCAGGATGAGTGATCCGGTCCCAATAGCGCGTCACGGCCTTGAAGGCGTCGTTGACGGTCGTGGTCGGATTGCCGAAATGCTCGACCTGCTGCATGACCGGGTCGGGGCGGCGGTTGACGAAGCTATCGCCGGCGAGAAGCAGGATCGGCAGGCGGTTTGTGTGCGCCACACCGGCCGCCGTCACCATGTTCAGTGCACCGGGGCCGATCGAACTGGTGGCCACCATGATCTGGCGGCGGCGCGTCGCCTTAGCGAAACCGATGGCCGCGAGCGCCATCGACTGCTCGTTCTGGCCGCGCCAAGTCGGCAGCGTGTCCTTCACCGCTTCCAATGCCTCGGAAAGGCATGTTACGTTACCGTGGCCGAAAATTGCGAAGACGCCGGGAAAAAGCGGCTCGCGCTCGCCGTCGATTTCGGTGAACTGGTTGCAGAGATAGCGCACCAGGGCTTGCGCCATGGTCAGGCGAATGGTGGACATATGAAACCTCCCTAGACCGGCGCAACGATGCCGATCGAATTGCGGAACTTTTATTGCAAGATTTCGATTATTGCAAGTCTGCTTGTGAAATGAGTCATTCCAGAGTGCAATCCAGCCACACCCCGCCCGCCTTGCTGGACGCGGCGGCCGCCTCGACGAACCGCACACCCAGGGCGCCATCATACACCGTCGGATATTCGAGCAGCCCGTCAGGAACGGTCCGCCCGGCCCGCCGTGCCTCCACGGCGATCGCGAATTCCTCGTAGAGGTTGCCCCATGCATCGCTCAGCGCTTCCGGGTGGCCGCGGGGCATGTGGACGAACCGGGCTGCGTGGATGCCGATGCCGCTGCCCTCGCCGCGCGTCAGAACCCGCGCGGGCTCGGCGAACGGACGGAAATGCAACAATTCCGGCTCTTCCTGGTTCCATTCGAGACTGGCCTTTTCCCCGAACACCCGCAGGCGCAGACCGCAATGCGTCCCGGCCGCCACCTGGGAGATCATGATGGTGCCGGGAATGTCGCCCTCGTAGCGCACATGCATGAAGGCGGTATCCTCCAGCGGCTTGTCCGGACCGAGCGTATGAAACTCCGCCCTAAGGCGCGTCACGGGGCGGCCGCAGACGAAGGCCCCGAGATGGTGGCAATGGGTGCCGATATCCCCGGTCGTGAAGGCCGGGCCGACAACCGCCGGGTCGATGCGCCATTGCGCGCCCGCGCCCGCTTCCTTCGGGGGAGTCATGGCCCATTCCTGGAAGTATTCGACATGGACCTGTTTCAACGCGCCGAGCGCACCGCTGCGCACCATTTCGCGCGCCTGCCGCACCATGGCATTCGCCGCATAGGCATAGGTCACGCCGAAGACCAGGCCCGTTTCCCGCTGCCGGCGCACCAGGTCCAGGGCGTCGCGCAGATTGGTCGCCAACGGCTTGTCGCTGATGATGTCGATGCCTTTTTCCATGAAGGCGACGGCAATGGCATGGTGCGAATTGTTGGGCGTCGTGATCGCGACGGCGTCGATGCCATCGGGACGAGCGGCCTCGCGCTCGGCCATTTCACGATAGTCCGAATAGATGCGGTCCTCCGCCAGCAGCCACTCCCGCCCCGAAGCGCGGGCCACCTCCGGACGCGACGACAGCGCTCCGGCGACGACGTCCCATCGGTTGGAAAGACGTGCGCCGCGCGCATGAACCCTGCCGATGAAGCTGCCCTGCCCTCCGCCCACGACACCGAGGCGAAGCCTCCTCTCTGCGCGCGGAAATTCCTCGCTGTGGCCCTGTTCCGTCATGCTCGCTCCTCCTTCAAGCTGGGTGCAGATCGCTCTTGCAGAATTAATATTGACGATTTATCAATTGTGCAACAATCTTTGCATTCTCCACAACCGATCTGTTAGAGGAACTCGATGATCAAGATCGCTTTGCTCGGCTGCGGCCGCATCGGAAAGATGCACGCTGCCACCATCGTCCGCGCACCGAATGCCGAGCTCGCCGTGGTCTACGACCCGGTGCGCGCGGCGGCGGAGGACGTTGCGCGTCAGTATGGCTGCGTGGTCGCCGCCAGCGCCGAGGACGCGATCGCGGCGGCGGATGCCGTTCTCATCGCAACCTCCACCCCCACCCATGCCGACCTTATCGAGGCCGCCGCGAAAGCCGGAAAGGCCATTTTCTGCGAGAAACCGATCGACCTGTCGCTGGCGCGGGTTGCCGCCTGCCGCAAAGCCATCGCGGGCTTCGACCGGCCCATCCAGATCGGTTTCAACCGCCGCTTCGATCCCGGCCACCGCGCGGCGCGTGATGCGGTCCGTGCCGGCGAAGTCGGCGAGCTGCAGCAGGTCGTCATTACCTCACGCGATCCGGGCCTTGCCTCGCGCGACTATCTCAAGGTGTCCGGCGGCATTTTCAAAGATATGACCATCCATGATTTCGACCTTGCCCGCTTCATGCTGGGCGAAGAGCCTGTCGAGGTCTTCGCGACCGGCAGCGCGCTCGTCGATCCGACCCTTGCCGAACTGAATGACGTGGATTCCACCATGGTCATCATGCGCACCGCGAGCGGCAAGCTGTGCCACATCAACAACTCGCGCGCCGCCGTTTACGGCTACGACCAGCGGGTCGAGCTCTTCGGCTCGAAGGGGATGGTCATTTCCGGAAATCGCAAGGCGCACGAACTGGAACGGTTCACCGCCAAGACGACCAATGTCGGCGAACCCTACCTGAACTTCTTCATCGAACGATACGAGGAAGCCTTCGCGCTCGGCCTCAAGTCGTTCCTGACATGCGTGGACGAAAACACGACGCCGGACGCGACCTTCGAGGACGGCGAGAAGTCTCTTGCCCTTGCCGAAGCCGCAAATCTCTCGCTTGCCGAGGGCCGCTTCGTGAACGTCGCGGAAGTCACCGCCTGACCGAAGGCGACCGCCGGTTCTATCGACCGGCGGTCGCTTCTTTACGGCTTGCGGCGCTGATTGCCCGTGACCGTCGGGATTTGAGGAGAGCCCTCCTTGTCCTCCTGAAGCAGCGCTGCGAGCGCGACGGCAATCGCCTGCGTCAGGCACATCGGCGCGGCGAGCGACCGGGAAAACGAATATTCATCCTCGGGAATGGTGAACAGGACGCTCGCATTCTTGGCAAGCGGCGACAACTGGCTGTCCGTAATCGCGACCATCGGCGTGCCGTTGTGCGCGGCCACGTCGGCGATCGTCACGACTTCCTTGGCATAATGGCGGAAGGCGATGGCGACGAGAACGTCGTCCTTGTTCATCACCTGCGCCATTTCCGGTGCAAGACCGCCCGCGGGGTCAAGCAGGATCACGCGACATTGCAACATCGACAGCACATAGCGCAGGAACCGCGCGATCGGTTCCGATCGCAACTGTCCCGCGATGAAGATCGTCTTCGCGTTTTTCAGCGCGCGCGCCGCCTGTGCCAGGCTTTCCTCAGAGGTTGCATTTATCAAACCCTGCAGGGTCGCGATATCGCGCACGACAAGATCGTGCAGGAAGCCGAGATTGCCTTTTCGCTTGTTCTTCTCCAGATCCACGTCGAGCGCGCTGATACGTTCACGATAGCCTGGCGCAGCCGTCGACAGCCGGCTCTGGAACACCGTCTGAAGCTGCTTGAAGCCCTCGAATCCGAAATGCTGCGCAAAGCGGACAAGGATCGACGCATGGGCGCCGCACTCTTCCGAGAGCGCGTTGATCGACTTCATCGCTACGATATTCGGATTTTGCGTAATGAACCGCGCGACCTGCTGGAACCGGTCACTGAGATTGGGGTAGGCCTCCGTGACGAGGTTAATGAATGTCTCATAGTTCTCGGTTTTTGGCGGCAGCTGGTCCGACTTTTTTTTTCTTGGCATAACGACACCTCTCCGAGATCATACTGCTAAAATTCGCGTCGAAGAGCGTTGTATCGCACGAGCCAAACCTCCGGCCAAATGAATTATTGCAAAAATCTAAAACCTGCAACAGGGTGTGAATGATGCTCGCGAATCCAGCAAATCCGGGCGTCATGAATACGCCCTTCGTAAGAATGCGGTGCGCCCTTGCCGGGCGCACCAGTTGGACGCATCAGTACGGAGCGTCAGGGAAGTAGTATTCCGCAGCGTTGTCCTTGGTGATCAACGGGCTGCCGAGCACGTAGCGGCCGTTGATCGGGGCCTGGGTGGCGAACTTCATGGTGACGAGTTCGATGGCCGGAATGATTAGCGTCGGCGGATAGAAGATGTCGGCATCGACCATGTCGTGGCCGTCCTGCACCAGCTTGATGACCTTGTTCATGCCCGAACCGCCGAGCACCGTGACGTTCTTGCGGTCGGCCTGCTTGATCGCCTCGATGGCGCCGAGCGCGGCGTCGTCGTCACCCGCCCATACGCCATCGATCTGCGGGAAACGCTGCAGGTAGTCCTGCATCACCTCGAAGCCCTTGTCGGGGTTCCAGTTGGCGTATTGCATATCGAGCACCTCGATCTTGGTGCCCTTCAGCGCCTCGTTGAAGGCCTCGATGCGGATATTGTCGATGGCCGTCGGGATGCCACGCATCACGACGATCTTGCCGCCATCGGGAAACTTCTTCTTGAAGTATTCGGCCGCGGCCTTGCCATATTGCGGATTGTCGCCGCCGACATAGAGGTCTTCGATGCCTTCTTCCGCAAGGCCGCGGTCGACGGTGGCGATGAAGACGCCCTTGGCCTTGGCCGCCTTGACCGGCTCGGTCAGTGGGTCGGATTCGAACGGCAGAACGACGAGCGCGTTGATGTTGCGCGCCATCAGGTCCTCGATGTCGTTGACCTGCTGCGTAGCGCTCGACGAGGTCGCGAGCACGAAATCGATATTCGGAAACGCTTCCTTCATCCGGTCGATGGTGCGCTTCGTGTGGTAGTTGAGACCGCCCGTCCAGCCATGGGTGGCCGCCGGGATCGAGACGCCGATGACGGCATCGGCGGCAAGCGCCGGCGAGGCCAGCCCCGCGACGGCGACCGCACCCGCGGCGATCAAGGATTTCAGTTTGTTGAGCATTTCATACCTCCCTGTTGAAGTTGAGAAAATAGGCCTGGTCGGTCAGCCCTGCGAACGATCGCGCTGGAGAAGGACGGCGATGATGATGATCGCGCCCTGGAATGCCCCGTTGAGATAGGGGCTGATGAAACCGGTCAGGTTGAGAATGTTGCTGATGAATCCGAGGATCAGAACGCCGACGATAGTGCCCCAGATGCGGCCAAAGCCGCCGCTGAGCGCCGTGCCGCCGATGATGACGGCCGCGATCGCCTCCAGCTCCCACATCAGGCCGGTTGAAGGCGTGGCGGCGCCGAGACGCGGCACATAGATGACCGTGGCGATAGCGACGCAAAGCCCCTGGATGACATAGGTGAGGATGCGCACGCGGCTGACGGGGATCGCCGAATAGAAGGCGACATGGCGGTTCGAGCCGATGGCGGCGACATGCCGGCCGAAGCGCATGCGCCGCAGCGTCAGCTCGCCGACGACGGCGATGACCGCGAGTACGATGATCGGCACAGCAATGCCGAAGACCTGGCCGTAATAGATCGGGCGCGCGGTATCGCGCAACGAGAAGTCGAGCGAGATGGAGCCGCCGTCCGCAAGCCAGGTGATCACCGAGCGGAAGATGCCCATGGCGCCAAGCGTCACGATGAAGGCTTCCACCCTGCCCTTGACGATCATGAAACCGTTGATGAAGCCCGCGAAGGCGCCGATGGCGAGCGAAAAGGCGATACCTGCGATGACGAGCAGCCAGCCGTCACCGAGCGTGGCGGCGGCCGAATTCATGAACATGATCGTCATGCCTGCGACGAGCGCCGAGAGCGAGCCGACCGAGAGATCGAGCCCCCCGGCCGTGATGACGAACGTGGCGCCGACAGCGATAATGCCGATGATGGCGCTGCGGGTGAAGACGTTGGAAAGGTTCTCCGCGCCGAGGAAACTATCGCTCGTCACCGTGCCGATGAGCATCAGAAGGATAAGGGCGAGAAGCGGGCCGGCGGCCTCCAGAAGGCGCACGAGGGAGCGTCCCGGCGACGCAGCGGCGACGCCGGCGGTCGTTGCGGTCATGTCAGTCAATGGGGTGCCTCCTCCTGTGGACTTGTCTCTTCAAGGCCCATGGCAAATCGGATGATGTCGTTCTCGCTGATCGCCTCGCCCGAAAGCTCGCCGGCGATGCGCCCGCGGCGCATGACGAGCACGCGGTCGGACAGGCCGACGATCTCCTGCATCTCCGAGGAGATGACGACGATCGCCTTGCCCGCTGCCGCAAGCTGCGCGATGATCTCGTAGATCTGCTGCTTGGCGCCGATATCGACACCGCGCGTCGGCTCGTCGAAGACGATCAGGTCTGGTTCCACGCCGAGTGTCTTGGCGATCAGGACCTTCTGCTGGTTGCCGCCGCTGAGCGCTCCGGCCGTTACGTCCAGCCGGCCGGTGCGGATGTCGTAGCGCTCGACCGCAGTTTCGAGGTCGCGCCGCTCCGCCCGCCGGTCGATCCAGCTTGAGCCAGTGATCGCGCCCTTGGTGAGCGCCACGTTCTGGTCGAGCGATTTGCCTAGCAGCAGGCCTTTGCCCTTGCGGTCTTCCGTCAGATAGGCGAGCTTCAGCGCCCAAGCTTCGCGCGCCTCCGGCAATTTGCGCTCTTCGCCGCGCAGCACGAAGGACCGGCATTTCGCCGGACGCAGCCCCAACAACGCCTCGAAGAGTTCCGTGCGGCCCGAACCGACAAGACCCGAAATTCCGAGAACCTCGCCCTCGCGGATGTCGAGTGATACATCGTCCACGCTTCCCGGCGCGGCAAGGCCGGCGACGCTGAGCAGCACCTTGCGTTTTGCCATACCGCGGCGTGGCGGATAGATTTCCGCCAGCGGCCGGCCGACCATGGCCTCCGCCATCTCGTCCTCGGAAATGTCGCTCGTCGCCTCGACGCGCACGATCTGCCCGTCGCGCAATACCGCGACCCGGTCGGCGATGGCCTTCACCTCATCGAGGCGGTGGGAGGTGAAGATCACCGACCCGCCGCTCTCGCGGAAGGCACGGATGCGGGCGAAGAGATTGCCGGCCTCGGTCGCCGAAAGGACGGCCGTCGGCTCGTCCATCAGGATGAGCTTCGGCTGGCGGGCGAACGCCTTGGCAAGCTCGATCATCTGCCAGTCGGAAACCGGAAGATCACGAAGCCGCGCCCTGACGGGAGCGGCCGAGCCAAGCTCGGCAAGAAGGCCGCGCGCCTTCGTTTCCATTGCCTTGCGGTCGGTGAAAAGGCCGCGCGTGATCTCGCGGCCGAGGAAGACGTTTTCCGCCACCGTCAGGTGCGGCGCCAGGCAAAACTCCTGATGCACCATGACGATGCCAGCCCGCTCGGCGGCTTGCAGCGTTGCGGGCGCCGCCGCGCCGTCCAGCAGCATCGTCCCTGCCGATGCGTCGGCGAGGCCGGCGGCAATACGCATCAGCGTTGACTTGCCGGCGCCGTTTTCACCGACAAGTGCCAGCACTTCACCGGGCTCGATCGCAAGGTCGATGCCTTTCAAAACCGGCACGACACCGTATGTCTTGGCAACCTCACGGAATGAGAGGAGCGACATCGCTATGTTCCGATCGCCGAAACCTTCGTTCCGGCCAGTTCAGTTCCGTTCACCACGAGAGCGGAATCGAGCGTGTCGTTGAAGCAATCGAGAATGTTCTGGGCCGCGGAAATCGCCATCCGGCGCGCGCAGGCTTCCGTCAGGCCCGCATTGTGCGGCGAAAGTACGACACGCTCGTTGGCGAGAAGGGGAGCATCCGGGCGGGGTGGCTCGTCCTCGAACACATCCAGGCCGGCGGCGGCAATGCGGCCTTCATTGAGGGCGGCAAGGAGCGCTGTCTCGTCGATAAGCCCGCCCCGCGCCGTGTTGACGAGAATGGCCGACGGCTTCATCACGGCCAGTTCTTCCGCGCCGATGAGTGCGCTGTCGCCCACCTTTGGCACATGCAGCGAAACGACATCGGCAATGCGGAGCGCCTGGTGCAGATCCTCGACAGGCGTCGCACCTTCGGCGCGAATGACGGCGGGATCCTGATACTTGTCGTAAGCGAGCACCTTCATGCCCAATGCATCGGCGATCTGTGCCAGTCGCTTTCCGATGCGGCCGAAGCCGACGAGAAGCAGCGTGCCGCCGTCGAGTTCGGTTGCATCCAGGCTGTTTCGATAGTTCCAGCCCCCCGCGCGCATCTTGGTATCGAAAAGCACCGTGCGCCGTGCAGCCGCGAGCATGAGCATGGCGGCGTGTTCCGCCACGGCCCTGGAGTTTACGTCGCCGACCACGGTGAGTGGAATCCGGCGGCTGTTCAGCGCATCGACATCGACGGAATCGTATCCTACGCCATGACGGGACACGATCTTGAGGTTCGGCGCCTCCTCGACATGCCCGGCCGTCAGCGGCTGCGTGCGAATGAGCAGCGCATCGGCAGTGGGCAGGAAGGGACGGTAGCTTTCCGAGGAAACCTCCTCGACATAATCAACCTCGACACCCACTGCACTTTTCAGGATGGCCAGCCCGTCGGGATGAATCTTACCGGCAACAAGAACCCTCGGCATTCAATATCCTCCCGTGTCGATCTTGTTTGCCGGAACGACCTCCTGCGTCAGGTCCCGGAACTTTCGCACGCTTGCTTCCGCCGCGCCGGCGAGAAGGCGCACGTCGTTGGAAACGGTCACGAAGTCGAAACCCCAGCCGACCGCTTCCGCCGCATAATCCGGCGTGCCGTTGTGCAAGGCGGCGCGCTTGCCGGCCCGGTGGGCCGCTTGAAGGATCGTCTTGATGGCTTCGATCATTTCCGGTTCACGGCGGTCGAAGCCGGGAGCGTAACGCCTGCCCTGAAGCCCGAGCGTGAGGTCGGCGGGACCGATGTAGACGCCGTCGAGGCCGGGGGTGGCAAGAATATCCTCGAGATTCTCATAGGCCTGTGCCGTCTCGATCATCGCGAGGCAGATCATTTCGTCGTCGGCTTCGACGGCATAGCCGGCTCCTGCCGAGAACAGCGCGCGGCTAGGTCCGAAGCTGCGCACGCCTGCGGGCGGATAGCGCATGTAGGAGACCAATCTCTCGGCCTCGGCGCGCGTGTTGATCATCGGGCAGATGATGCCGTAGGCGCCGGCGTCCATCGCCTTCATGATGTCGGCCGGATCGAGCCAGGGCACGCGCACCAGCGGCGTCACGCCGCTCGCCCGCATGGCCTGAAGCATCGGGACCGCGCCGTCATAGCCGACGATGCCGTGCTGCATGTCGATGGTGATCGAATCGTAGCCCTGCGCGGCCATGATTTCCGCGCTGAAGGAATTGGCGATGGAGAGCCAGCCGTTAAGCACAGGCTTGCCTTCCGCCCAGCGTTGTTTGACACCGTTCTTGATCATCGAGGCCTCCTCAGACCGTCATCTGCGCGAGCTTGATATTGGAATAGTCGAGGATGCCTTCCGTACCGCCCTCGCGTCCCATGCCGCTCGCCTTGATGCCGCCGAAAGGGGCCTCGGCCGCCGCCAAGGCGAAGCTGTTGACGCCGACCATACCGGCCTCCAGTCGCGCTGCCGCCTCGCGGGCGCGAGCGCCGTCGCGGGTGAAGACGTAGGCCGACAGACCCATTTCGGAAGCGTTTGCCCGTTCGAAGACTTCATCCACCTCGGAGAAGGGCGTAATCGCGGCGATCGGGCCAAAATTCTCCTCGGCGATCGCCTTGGCATCGTCGGGCAAGCCGATGATGACCGTGGGCTCGAAGAAGAAGCCGGTGTTCATTTCCGCCGGGCGACGCCCGCCGGCAAGGATTTTTCCGCCACGGTCGCGCGCTTCCGCCACGATCTCCTCGATCGCAGCAAGGCGGCGCTCGTTGATCAGCGGCCCCATTTGCGTCGCTTCGTCGAGGCCGTGGCCCAGCTTCAGCGCGCGAGCGCGTGCCGCAAAGCCCTCGGCGAACCGGTCATGCAGCGAGTCGTGCACATAGAAGCGGTCCGGCGTTACGCAGACCTGCCCGGCATTGGCGTATTTCGTCGGAACGGCAAGATCGAGTGCCCTGTCGAGATCGGCATCATCGAAGACGATCATCGGGGCATTGCCGCCGAGTTCCATGCTGACACGCTTCACCGTCTCGGCGCTGTCACGGATCATCTGCTGTCCGACGCGGGTGGAGCCGGTCAGCGAGACCTTGCGCACCGTCGGAGAAGCCATGATGGGCTTGTAGGTGTTTGCGGTCGGACCGATGAGGAGATTGACAACACCCGCCGGAATGCCGGCTTCTCGCAGGCAATCGAACATTATCATGGCAACGCCCGGTACCTCGACGGACGGGCGCACGATAACCGAGCAACCCGCGGCAAGCGCCGGCGCGACCTTTCGCGCGATCAGCGCGGCCGGGAAATTCCAGGCCGTGAAGGCCGCGACGACGCCGACCGGTTCATGCGAGACCTCCAGCCGGCCACCCGGTGCGCGGCTCTCGACGATCCGGCCATAGATGCGCCGGGCCTCCTCGGCATACCAACGGAACTGATCGACGGCCAGCGCCCATTCCCGGCCCGCCTGCGCCAGCGGTTTGCCGGTTTCGAGCGTCATTTGCCTGGCAGCCTCCGCCGAGCGGCTCGCCATGACATCGGCGACTTTGTGCAGCGTATCGGCACGCGTCCACGCCGGTGTCGCCTTCCAGGATTGAAAAGCGCCAGCCGCCGCGGAAATGGCGCGCTCCGTATCCTCGACGCTTGCGACAGGCACGACACCCAGGACGTCGCCATTGCCGGGATCCGTGATCTCCGTCGAGCTTCCCTTTGCCGGCCCCGACCAGGCTCCGTCGATGAACAATCCGTATGCGCCGTACATGTCTCCTCCTTCAGCGGGCGCACCCGCACCCGCAAAGCAATTTTTGTTACCTATTTAATCGAAGAGCAATTTTTGTTGCACGTCAAGTGCAAACATCTCCCTTCAGCGGCTGACTTCGTGTGGGTCTGCGCACGAAGCGACCTCTGATCGCTCCTCCTCCGCATAAAGAAATTATTATTGCATATTATGAGCAATTGCAAGATAAGTTGCCACAGAACCACAGGTCGCGGTAGGGGATTGTGGATGCACCCTGTTGGCATAGCGATATTCGGAGCGGGGGCTTCAGGCCGCCAGCTGGCGGCTGCATCCTATAGGGTGGCATGCGACTACAAAGATGACGATGACGCCCCAAATCTGATGACGGTCGTCGATCGAGACGGCGCCAAAGCGGCCGAACTCGTACACCGGTTTAAGTTCGCGCGATGGCGCGTTCAATCGGCAATCGTGCTGGAAGATCAGGAGGTCCACCTCGCTGTGATTTCGGAGCGAGACACAGATCGGCTAATGCATGCCGCAGCGAACGCGGGTAAGCGCCTTCATCTGGAATGTCACCCTTTCGACAAAGCGATCGACGCAGAGTTGATCGGCATCGTTGAAAGAGCGAATGTCATGGTCAACGTCAGCTATCGCCACTTCACCAACCCTTCTATCGTGCTTCTCCGCGAGATGGTTGCTTCCGGAGAGCTGGGAACGGTCATTCAAATCCGCGCCCGTCTGACTGCCGGCGAAGGGCTCTCCTGCGTCGAAGGGCTCTCCGAACAGAGCGCACCCTCTGAAAACAGCATCAAATCCGCCTTTCTGGCGGTGCTGGCGATCGCCAGAAAGGTGCTCGGCGAGATCGGCGCAGTCTCCTTCCGCTGCGGCAGCCAACGGGCGAATCCTCGCCATGTTGCCTTGCGCTTCGAGTCTGGCGCAAACGGCACGATCGAGATGTGTGACGCCTTCCTTGGCGCCGGTCCTTCGTTCCAGATCGAAATACAGGGGACACGGGGAGCCATCGCCTTCAATACCTATGAGCCCGGGTTTTTGCGCTTCCAGAAGCGGAACGGCAGCGTCGGAATTGGAGAACCAGGTACGGTGTTCCCCGCGTCATCCCATTTTCCGTCCAATGTACACTGGGAATTCCGCAACCCTCATTTCTCGTCGATCGAGCTGAAGGCAATCGAGCTCGCAACGCTCCTCGGCGCGAAAAGTGCATCCGACCCATCATTCGCGAACCTCCGCGATGCACTGCGTATCCAGGCGTTGATCAACGCTGCACTCGCAGATGCGAGGTCGCATCCCTTCGCAGTTTGAACACCCGCGCCATTGCGCGGACTCAGGTGCAGGAGCCAGCCTTAGAGAAAGGCGGCCAGGTAGTCCCAGATAAGCTTGAGCGACAGACCGAGAAGCGTAACCTCGATAAGGCGGAAGAAAATGCCATCGGGGATCATCATCGTCAGCCGCCGCCCTATTACGGTCCCGGCAATCGCCGGCACCGCCAGCCATAGCGCCAACGCAACATCGAAGTTTTCGAACTGACGCATTTGCCAATAGGGAACGATCTTCGCCGCGTTGACGATCGCAAACAGGATCGTCGCCGTCCCGGCGAAGGTCATCTTCGAAAGCCGCTGCGGCAGGACATACATCTGGAACGTCGGCCCGCCCGAATGCGAGACGAAGCTCGTCAGGCCCGTCAGTACGCCCCAGAACAGACCGCGGCCCATGTCAGCCGGCCGCGCAGTCTCCCTGAAGCGCTTCCCGAACCAGGCGTTGAGGCAGAAGAGAACACCGACGAGCCCAACGAGCATACCGATGAAGAGGCTGGACAGGTTGGCGCTGAAAGTCCAGCCGATCCCGACGCCGATCAACGCCGCGGGAATGAGGATCAGAAGGTTTCGACCCGAGTATTCCTTCCGATAGAGGTAGAGGCCGACAAAATCGCTCGCGACGAAGATCGGCAGGAGCAAGGCCGCCGCGGTGATCGGCGGGATGGCCATGGCGAGGATCGGAACGGCCAAGGTTCCGACGGAAGGCAGCCCGCCTTTCGACATGCCGACAAACAGGCAGGCGATGGCTGCAACCACTAGGAGATCCAACGAATGTTCCATCACCGCGGGTCTTTCAATCAGGCCAGTGTCGGCAGCAACTGGTCGATGCTCTTCTTGGCGTCGCCATAGAACATGCGGGTGTTGTCCTTGTAGAACAGCGGGTTCTCGATGCCGGAATAGCCGGTGCCCTGGCCGCGCTTGGACACGAACACCTGCTTGGCCTTCCATACTTCGAGCACCGGCATGCCGGCGATCGGCGAGTTCGGGTCTTCCTGCGCGGCCGGGTTGACGATGTCGTTGGAGCCGATGACGATGACGACGTCCGTGTTCGGGAAGTCCTCGTTGATCTCGTCCATTTCCAGAACGATATCGTAAGGCACCTTCGCCTCTGCCAAAAGCACGTTCATGTGGCCCGGCAGGCGGCCGGCGACGGGGTGGATGGCGAAGCGCACGGTCTTGCCGGCCGCGCGCAGCTTGCGCGTCAGTTCCGAGACCGACTGCTGGGCCTGCGCCACCGCCATGCCGTAGCCCGGCACGATGACGATGCTGTCGGCCTCGTTGAGCGCAGTCACCACGCCCTCCGCGTCGATGGCGATCTGCTCGCCCGTGATCTCCATCTGCGGGCCCGCCGTCGCGCCGAAGCCGCCGAGGATGACCGAGATGAAGGAGCGGTTCATCGCCTTGCACATGATGTAGGAGAGGATCGCACCCGAGGAGCCGACCAGCGCGCCCGTGACGATGAGCAGGTCGTTGCCCAGCGTGAAGCCGATGGCGGCGGCCGCCCAGCCGGAATAGCTGTTCAGCATCGAGACGACCACCGGCATGTCGGCGCCGCCGATGCCCATGATCAGGTGATAGCCGATGAAGAAGGCGGCGAGCGTCATCAGGATGAGCGTCCACGCGCCGGCGCCGTTCACGTAGAGGATGAGCAGCAGGAGCGAGAGGATCGCCGCGCCGGCATTCAGGAAATGCCCGCCCGGCAGCTTCTTCGCCTTGCCGTCCACCTTGCCGGCAAGCTTGCCGAAGGCGACGACCGAGCCGGTGAAGGTCACGGCGCCGATGAAGACGCCGAGGAACACCTCGACCTTCATGATCGACAGCTCGACCGGTTCCTTGTGGGCGAGGATCGCGGCAAAGCCGGTCAGCGCCGAGCGGGCGGCCGCGTCGAGACCGGCGACATGGGCCGCCTCGATATGGGCGTTGAAGCCGATGAAGACGGCGGCAAGGCCGACGAAGGAGTGCAGCGCCGCGACGAGCTGCGGCATCTCGGTCATCTGCACGCGCGAGGCGACATAGTGGCCGAGCACCGCGCCGCCGGCGACCATCAAGAGAATGATGAACCAATTGCCGACATCAGGTCCGAAGACCGTGGCGACGACGGCGAGCGCCATGCCCGTTATGCCGTACCAGACGGCGCGCTTGGCGCTTTCCTGGCCGGAGAGGCCACCGAGGGAGAGGATGAAGAGAATGGCTGCCGCAATGTAGGCGGCCGAAACGATACCGATGGTCATGACTGTTTCCCCCCGATCACGACTTCTGGAACATGGCGAGCATGCGCCGGGTGACGAGGAAGCCGCCGACGATGTTGACCGTGGCGATCAGCACCGAGAGCGCCGCAAGCAGCACCACCAGCCAGTTGCTGGACCCGACCTGCAGCAGCGCGCCGAGGATGACGATGCCCGAAACCGCATTGGTGACGGCCATCAGCGGCGTGTGCAGCGAATGCGAGACGTTCCAGATGACCTGGAAGCCGACGAAGCAGGCAAGCACGAAGACGATGAAGTGGCTCATGAAGGCCGAAGGCGCGAAGGCCCCGACGATCAGCAGCAGCGCCGTGCCGACGGCAAGCAGCGTCAGCTGGTTCTTCGTCTCGGCCTTGAAGGCGGCCGCTTCGGCGGCACGCTTTTCCTCCGGCGTCGGCTCCTTGACCTTTTCCTTCGGCTTCTGCGCGGCGATCGCCGCGATTTTCGGCGGCGGCGGCGGGAAGGTGATCGCCTCCTCGAAGGTGACGGTCGCGCCGCGGATCACGTCGTCCTCCATATTGTGTACGACCTTGCCGTCCTTGCCGGGCGTCAGGTCCGTCATCATATGGCGGATATTGGTGGCATAGAGCGCAGACGACTGCGCCGCCATGCGGCTCGGAAAATCCGTATAGCCGATGACGGTGACGCCGTTTTCGGAGACGACCTTCTGATCGGGAACGGTGAGATCGCAGTTGCCGCCGCGTTCAGCGGCGAGGTCGACGACGACCGAGCCGGGCTTCATCGCCGCGACCATGTCGGCAAGCCAAAGCTTCGGCGCGTCCCGGCCGGGGATCAGCGCCGTGGTGACGACGATATCCACCTCTGGGGCAAGCTCACGGAACTTGGCGAGCTGCTTCTCACGGAACTCCGGCGAGGACGGGGCGGCATAACCGCCGGTCGCCGCGCCGTCCTGCACCTCGGCGAAATCGAGATAGATGAACTCGGCGCCCATCGATTCGATCTGCTCGGCGACCTCGGGGCGCACGTCAAAGGCATAGGTCTGCGCGCCAAGCGAGGTGGCGACGCCGATGGCCGCAAGGCCGGCGACACCCGCGCCGATCACCAGGACCCTGGCCGGCGGCACCTTGCCCGCGGCAGTGACCTGGCCGGTGAAGAAGCGCCCGAAATAGTTGCCCGCCTCGATCACCGCGCGATAGCCGGCGATATTGGCCATCGAGGACAACGCGTCCATCTTCTGCGCACGCGAGATGCGCGGCACCATATCCATGGCGATGACGTTGGCGCCCGTGGCCCTCGCCTGCTCCAGAAGCTCGGCATTCTGACCGGGATAGAAGAACGAGATCAGTGTCTTGCCGGGCGACAGAAGCCCGACTTCCACCGTTGTCGGCGGGCGAACCTTGACGATCACGTCGGACGCCGCGACCAGCGCTGCGGCATCGTCGACCACCGTCACGCCAACAGCGCGATAGGCGTCGTCCGATATGCCCGCTTTCGCCCCGGCGCCCGTTTCGACATAGCAGTCGTGTCCCAGCTTTTGCAGCTGCAGCGCGCTGTCCGGTGTCAATGCGACACGGGACTCGCCCGGAAATACCTCGCGCGGCGAACCAATCTTCATCGTCGAATACCTTGTTCTATTTGCCGACGTGCAAAGCGTGCCGATCAGGAAAGTGTGTTGCCACGAGGCTTCGCAGGAAGCACGAATCGGGTCCGCTGCCGGCTCGCCATTGCTTCGACGATCTGGTCCGCAAGGCACGTCGCGACCAGCCCGTCCCAAGCGGTCGATCCGTCGATATGAAGAGCACCGTCGCGGATACCGTCGATCCAGGCCTGGTTCTGTATCCGATAGGCATCCCGGAAGCGCGGAATCCAGTTTTGCGGGTATTGCCTCTCCTCCTTCCCGGAGCCCCGGGTGCTGGTCAGAGCGGGATGCCCCATGGCTATCGTGCCGCTTGTGCACACCGCCTCGGCATGGACGTGGTAGCCATAGGCAGCATTCATGAATATCTCGACCGACACGAGCGGCCCGGCCTGCGTTTCCAGGACGACTAATGCAGGGTCACCACCGCTTCCCTCCTCCGGGGAGAACGGAAAGACCGTGACGGCTTCATACTCGGTCGATAGCAGCCAGCGGCAAATGTCGAGTTCATGAACCAGCGAATTGGTGATCGCCATGGCGCCAGTGAACCAGGATGGAGCCGCAGCGTTGCGGTGCTGGCAATGCAGGACGCGCACGCCTCCGAGAGACCTTCCGTCGATCGCGGTCTTCATCTCACGGTATGTGGGATCGAAGCGGCGCATGAATCCGGTCTGGACCAGACTGCGCCCCGAACGGATCTCGGCTTCAACGATCTCCAGGCATTCGGCGGTGCTTGTCGCAAGCGGCTTTTCACACAGCACCGGCTTTCCAGCGGCGATCGCGGCGAGGACCAGCCGATGATGGGTCGCGTCCGGAGACGCGATCAGGACGGCATCGACGTCGGGCTCGTCGATCAGCGCCTCGCCATCTGTCATAGTCTTCGCGCTATAGGCCGCCATCCTTGCCCGGCCGGGATCGGCGTCCGCAACAGCAACGACGCGCGCACCGGCAACCTCGCTCGCCAGGATATGCGCGTGTTCGGCGCCCATGACGCCTGCACCGATAATGCCAACACCGATACTCGACATCGTTCCTCCCTTTCGTGTCAGCCGACGGCCAGCCAGGTTCCGGCCCTGGCGGATTTCTGTATGGTCTCGACCAGCGTCTGGATGCGCAGGCCCGCGCGGAAATTGAACGGCTCGGGCCGGAGGCCGGCGATCGCTTCGAGATAGCCGGCGACCTCGATGGCCTTCAGGTCGTTGAAGCCGAGCTGGTGGCCGGGCGCCACGCAGAAGCGGCCGTAGGGGACATGGTCCGGGCCCGCCTCGATGCGCCGGAAGCCCTGGCGGCCCTTCGCGTCCGCGGTCGAGTAGAAATGCAGTTCGTTGAAGCGCTCCTGCGAGAAGGCGAGCGCGCCCTTCGTACCGTAGACCTCGAAATCGTGCTGCATCTTGCGGCCCGTGGCGATCCAGTTGCCCTCGATGGATCCGCTCGCGCCGTTTTCAAAACGCAGGAAGGCGCGGCCGACGTCGTCGGTCTCCACCGCGCGCGTGGCGCCTTTCCCGTCCGGCCGGTGCGCGATGACCGTCACGCAATCGCCCATGACCCTAGTGATCGGGCCGAGGAGGTGTTCAGCGGTCGCCAGCGCATGGCTGCCGATATCCGCAAGCGCTCCGCCGCCTGCTGGGTCGTGGCGGAACGTGAAGGGTGCGTTGGCGTCGGCCATGTAGTCCTCGGCATGGAGACCGCGGTAGCCCCTGATGTCGCCGAGCTCGCCGCCCGCGATCATCTCCTTCGCCAAGTTGAGCATGGGGTTACAGAGATAGTTGAAACCGACCTGCGTCTTGATCCCGGCCTTTTCCGCCGCCTCGGCCATCTCGCGGGCATCGGCGGCGAGTGGGGCGAGCGGCTTTTCGCAATAGACGTGCTTGCCCCCGGCGATGGCGGCGAGCGCCATATCCCTGTGCAGTGCGTTCGGGGCGGTGATGTCGATGAGGTCGATCTCCGGATCCGCGACGAGACTGCGCCAGTCGTCCGTGGCGCGCCAAAAACCGAGAGCGGCGCGCGCGGCCTCCGCCTGCGCCATCGTCACGTCGGCGATGGCGGTCAGTTCCACGTCATAGGGCAAGTCGAACACCCGTGTGGCAGCCGCAAAGCCGAACACATGCGTCTTACCCATGAAACCCGACCCGATAAGGCCAAGACGGAGCTTCTTCTTCATTCTCTCTATTCCCTGGATGAATTGCTCGCGGCCTCTTCGACCGGTGAATGCAATTATCTTTGCAATAATGTTGAATTGTCAATGTTTGTTTTGTATGACTATCCCGTCGCGCCTAGAGGAGGCCGACATCCTTGTTTTTCAGTAGTTTCGTTGCAGGCAGCCTCGCGCCCCTGCCGAAATTGCCCTGCCTCGGAGCCCGCACATGAAAGCCAGACTCGGCATTGCCCCCATCGCATGGTGGAACGACGACCTACCGGAAATCAGCAGCGACATCTCGCTGGAAGGTTGCCTTGCCGAAGCCAGCGAGGCCGGCTTCACCGGCATGGAGACCGGCCGACGCTTCCCGATGGACCCGGAGGTTCTGCGCCCCATTCTCGAAAAACACGGCATCCAGGTCTGCGGGGGCTGGTTCTCAGGCCTCCTGCTCGACGGCGATATCGAGGCGGAAAAAGACCGAATCGCCGAGCAGATGGCGCTCTTCAAGGCCGTCGGCGCACCCTGCATCGTCTACGGAGAAACGGCCGGCACGATCCAGGGCGACCGCAATGCGCCGCTTTCCACCAAGCGCCGGCTTTCCGAGGACGACATCCGTGCCTATGGCCGCAAGATGACGGCTTTCGGCGAGTGGTGCGCCGACCAGGGCATGCCGATCTCCTATCACCACCACATGGCCGCGCCCATCGAGACCGAGGAAGAACTCGACCTCCTGATGAAACATTCCGGCGAGGGTCTGCCGCTGCTCTTCGACGCCGGCCATATGGCCTTTGCAGGCGGCGACGTACTGCGCGTCATCGACAAGCATCACGCGCGCATCAGCCACGTCCATACAAAGGATGTGCGCCTGCCCGTGATCGAGGCGCTCGACCGCACGAAGGAAAGCTTTCTCGACGCCGTGATCAAGGGCGCCTTCACGGTTCCCGGCGACGGCAGCCTCGACTTCGAAACCATCGTCAAGCGCCTCGCCGCCTATGGCTACGAAGGCTGGTTCGTCGTCGAGGCCGAACAGGATCCGACCCACAACCCGCCGCTCGACATGGCGAAGATCGGCCACAAGGAACTTCTCCGTGTCATGGCCGCCGCCGGCTACGAGGTCGCGCGCTGAACCATAGGGCGCCCGTCTCGCCGGGCGCCCTAGCATGCCAAGAGGGCGAGTAGACTTTATTGACCGCCCCCGACGGGCTGTTCCTCCATCCGCGGCGCGAATTCGACATTCGCCATGAGATAGTTTTCGGGATGGTAGTAATTGGTCGCGAAATTGAAAATCCTTCCCTCGACATCCGACGCCCGTTGGCTTTCCCGAAGGATCGGCGTGCCCGTCTCGATCAGCAGATTGACCGCGATCTCGGGCGTCGCTGCCACGGCCTCGATCTGACGGCGTATCAAATGGGCATTGAAGCCGCGGCGCTTCAATGCGGCGAGAAAACTTTGCGAAATATCCTCTTCCTTCAAAGGAAGCACATTGGAAACGACGACATTCTCCAGGACCGCCAGCGGAGCGTGGTCGCTCAATCGCAATCGCTTGAGAAGAACGACCTCCTCGCCCACGGCAAAGCCCGTTCTGCTGGATATCTCCTGATCCACCACCATCTTTTCCTGCGAGATCAAGCGGGTTTCCGGCGTCTTGCGCATGCTGATCAATTTATCGTGGAGCGATCGCATATCGCTGAGCCCATCGACCTGCGCATCGTCGGTCACGACCGTGCCGACCCCGTGGATGCGTCGAATGAGGCCGAGACTGACCAGATGATCGGTCGCCCGGCGCAGCGTCTTGCGCGAAACATCGAACCGGGCGCAAAGGACGGGCTCGGTGGGGATCGTAACGCCGGGCGCAAGCCGGCCCTCTCGTAAGGCCGACTCGACTTGCGCAACAATCTGGAGATAGAGCGGGACCGCGCTTTTCGCATCGATCGCCGCAAATATCCCGTCGGCGGCTTCGGCAGCTCTCATCTACCCTCCGATCAAATATTGAACATTTGGATAGTACGAAGCGCTGCAGCAGTGCAATGGGCGCGTACCGCAAACCGGACGCGCCCCAACCGTATCCTACTTGTAATTGTTCAGCCAGAAATCCTCCCATTCCGGCCGCGTGTTGTAATTGCTTTCGACGTCTTCCGGCAGATAGGGCGAAGCCTTGTCCAGCAGGGACGCGACCTTCGACGGATCCTCCGGAAGCGCCATCTTGCTGTTTGCGGATACCTTGCCGTCGCTGCGTTCTTCCGAAAACCCCTCTTCGGTGAACATGAAGTGCACGAAGAGCTTGGCCGCGTTCAGGCTGTCGGTGTGGGTCGCGATGGCGACGCCGTTGGGGAACGACTGAAGCGTGAACGGCCGCAGGCTGTCACAAAGCGCCATCTTGTAACCCTTCCCGGCGACGTTGCGGAATTTCGCCATGGAAACGAAGCCAATCGCGGGCTCGGTCTGGCCGGTTGCGCCAACGGCTTCGGATACTTCCTCGTCCGTGCGGGTGACCTTCGGCGAATTCTGCGCAAAACGCTTCACCCACTCGTGCGCGGCCGTCGGCTCATCCGTCTGGAGTTCCTCCCCATAGCGTTCGCGATAGAGGTCGCGGAGCGCTTTGTCCTGGTGCCGGGACATGATGTCGAACCAGTAGGGATATTTGGCGTTGCCGAGAGGATCGGCGATAGCGATCCGCCCCTTTTGCTCCGGCTCGGTCATCTGCCAAATGTTGTCGATCGGGCATTTGGCATTGACCTCGGTGTTGTAGATCCAGCCGAAATGTCCATAGTGCAATTGCAGGGGATACTGGTGCTCCGAAGGGATGTTCGCCGTCATGTCTCCAGGCACCCAGTTCAGCAGCTTGCCCTGCGCCATCAACTCAATGGCCATAACGGGAATGTCGTCGTTGATCAACACGTCACCGATGACGTTGCCGGATTCCGCCTCGCGCGCCACCTTGTCGACGGCGCCCAGTTCGATCTTCACGCCTTCGGCCTGCAAGCCGTACTTCGCTGCGAAACGCTCGGCCTCGCCCTTCACCTTGCCGGTCATGTTGTAGATCACGAGAGGCGGCTCCTTGCGGGCGGCCTCTACCAGGGCCTCGAGATTGAAGCCGTCCGGCGTTTCGTCCGGCTGCACCGTGCGCTCCGGCAAACCTTCCGCCACGGCCGACGATGCGAGAAGAACGAACCCACACGCCATTATCGCGCGGCGGCCTGAATTGTAGCTCCACTGTTTCATCCTATTCCTCCTCCAAGTTTGGTTGTGGTCAGGCAGTGCCCTGTCGGGGCACCCCATCGAGCAAGCTGGAGCCGTAGCGCAGGATCTGCTCGACTTCCGGGAACGCGGCGCCGGCGACGGTGCCGTAGTAATGGGATTGCAGGTAGTCGGCCTTGCCCTGGACTTCGGCCCCCATGCTGAAGCCGCGATAGACGCCGCCCGCCTGCTTGAGGATGAACGACGCCGCCGCGACGTCCCACGGATTGATGCCGAGGCAAAGCGTTCCGTCGCACCAGCCGGCGGCGACGTGAGCCAGCGACAGGGCGCTGCTTCCCAGGTTGCGGATTGCGGCATAGCGGGTAACCAGCTTCTCGAAGGCCGAAAGAGCGATGCTCGTATCGCCTGCCAGATCCCACGGCATCGGATAATGCGCTATCAGGGTGGCGCTTTCGGGAACCGTCGCCCCCGTTGCCCGGATCGGCACGCCGTTCAGCCAGGCGCCGGTGGCGTCGGCATGAAACATCGTGTCCGCCACGGGATCGTAGACCGCGCCGGCGACGACCGCACCGTCGACCGCCGCTGCGATCGAGACGCACCACAGGGCGATCCCGCGCGCGAAGTTCGACGTGCCGTCTATCGGGTCGACGAACCACTCGATGCGGCCTTCGCCGGTTGCGCCGCCTTCCTCGCCGATGATGCGGGAGGATGGGACATGCAGGAGCAACAGGCTGCGGATGCGTTCCTCGGTGGCCTTGTCGAACACGGTCACCATGTCGTGAAGATCCCGCTTCGTCGAGATCACAAGCGGCTTGCGAAACCCTTCCAGGGCGACGGCGGAGGCCGCGCGGGCCGTCTCCATGGCAACCCGCATCAGGTGCGTCGAATCGAATTCCATCGGCTTTCTTTCTTGTTGTGAGGGGCGTTCATAGGAACGCGGGCTGGCCTTCGAGGTCGATGCGCACACCGTCCTCACCGAAGGCATGGACGGTCGGCGGGCGGGCCGACAGCGTGACGGCCTCCCCTGCGCGCACCTTCGGCGGCGACGAGGACACGGCGAACAGATGGGTTCCGTCGCACACGCATTCGACGATCCAGCTTCCGCCCGTCGGCAGGATGGCGAAGACCTGCGCTTCGGTGCTCCAGTCCCGGGGATCGCGCGGCTCCTCCTTGGCGCTCAGCGTGATGGACTCCGGTCTGATGCCCACGGTTGCTGTCCGGTTTGCACCGTACATTTCCAGAAACCGCGCCGATCCATCGGACAGAAGTCCGCCGGACGACAGCTCGATCATGTTGATCGGCGGATTGCCGAGGAATTCCGCGACGAAGCGGTTGGCCGGGCGGTCGTAGATCTCGGTCGGCGTGCCGACCTGCTGCAGCTTGCCGTCCAGCATGACGGCGATGCGCGTCGCGAGCGTCATCGCTTCCCACTGGTCATGGGTCACGAACACGATCGTCGAACGGAACGCGTCGTGAATGCGCTTCAGCTCCGCCCGCATTTCGAGGCGCAGGCGCGAATCGAGGTTCGAAAGCGGCTCGTCGAGCAGCATCACCGCCGGGTTGACCGCCAGCATGCGTGCCAGCGCAACGCGCTGCTGCTGGCCGCCGGACAGCTGCGAGGGATACCGGTCGCGATACTGGGCGATGCCCATCGTCTGCATGACCCGGTCTATCTGGGCCTTGCGCTCCGCCTTCGGCACACCGCGCAGTTCGAGACCAAACGCGACGTTCTTTTCGACCGAGAGATGCGGCCATAGCGCATAGTTTTGAAAGACCAGCCCCATTTCCCGTTTCTCGGCCGGAACGAGAACGCCGCTCTCGACGCAGTCCATCACCGTCTCGCCGACGGTGATGGCGCCGGCGGTCGGATGTTCGAGGCCGGCGATCATCCGCAAGGTGGTCGTCTTGCCGCAACCCGAGGGGCCGAGAACGCAGAGAAAATCTCCGTCGCCGATCCGAAGGTTCAGGTCGTCCACCGCGTTGCGGGCATTGCCGTAGTTCTTCTGGATATTCGAAAGTACGATCTCGGGCATGTTACTTCCCCAATCCTTGAGCAAGATCCGTCTTCAACAGCTTCTGAACGCTCCACGTCCCGGCAAACGCGATGGCGCAAATGATCAGGACGATCCCGTTCGACGCCTGGGTGTAGCCGAACTCCAGCATATGGATCGCCAGCGTGGTCAGAACGTCGGAGCCGGGCGCCGCAAGAATGATCACGAGGCTGAGCGACTTGATGGCGGAGATGAATGGGATCAGGACCCCGGTCGCCAGTGCCTGCCGCTGGATCGGAAGGACGACATAGACGATCCGCCGCCACCATCTTGCGCCGAGGCTCCGGGCGGCCTCCTCCGGCTCGGTTCCGAGCTGGAGCATGGACGAAACGCCCGCCCGCGAGGCAAAGGGCATCTGGTCGGCCATATAGGCCAGCACGAGGATGAACGGCGTGCCGTAAAGGGCCGGGATCGGGCCCAGAGGCTCCGCAAAGAGGGCCAGATAGGCAACCGCGAAAGCGATACCGGGAACGAGATAGGGCAGAAACGTGATCTGGCGTAGCGCGACGGCAAGCGGGCGCAGAGGCGTCCGCACCGCCACATAGCCGGTCATTGCGCCGAGCAGCCCGGCCATGACGGCGGCGACGCCGCAAATCCAGAAACTGTTCCACGCCGCCGCCCACACCAGAGGGCTGCGAAGGATGCCGACCTCAAGCCCGACGGTGGCGAGATTACTTCCGACCCAGAAATCGAACGTGAAATTCGATAGTTCGAACAGGCCGGGCACGCGCATCAGGGTCGACAGGAACAGGACCCCGATCGGAATGAAGACTCCGGCCAGCACCGCGGCAACCACGAAACCCAACGCCGCCGGCTGGTAGCGCCCAAGTTTGACGCCGCGATCCATGGCCCCCTTGCCGCCGACCGTCACGAAGCGGCGCGCTTCGCGAAGAAGCCGATAGTCGATCAGCAGGGAAACCGCGCCGATGAGGAGGATCAGCCCCGCAAGGACGGCCGCCGTTCCGGCACCGCGAGAAGCGATGCTGCGATAGAGCGACGTCGCCAGGACATCCATGTTGACCGGCATGCCGAGCACATAAGCTACGCCGAACTCCCCGAGGATCTTCGCAAAAATAAGGGTTGCCGCGGAAACGAGCGCGGGCGTCATCAGCGGGATAAGGATGCGCCGCAGGACGGTGAAGCGGCTCGCGCCGAGCATCCGGGCCGAATCTTCCAGCTGGCTGTCGAAGCGCTGGAGCGCCCCGCCGAGGAGAAGGATGACGAACGGCGTGAAATGAAGGGTGAAGATGAGAATGATCGGAAGCTTGCCGTAAGCAATCCAGTCGGGCGTGACGATGCCGATCGTCTCGAGCCAGCCCTTCTGTCCCCCGCCGGTGCGGTTGCGGAAAATCGTGTTCCACGCCAGCGCGAACGTCCATGCCGGCAGCATGTACGGCACGATCAGCACTGCGGCGAACCAGCGCCTTCCTTTCAGATCGGTGCGGGTGATCAGCCAGGCCAATGCACCGCCCAGCAGCAACGCTCCGGTGATGGCCCCGGCGGAGATGACGAGGGTATTGGCCAGCGGCATCCAGAGCAGCTTGGCGGAGACGGGAGAAGCGAACACCCGCCAGATGTAGTACCAGCTCCAGCTTCCGCCCGGCTGCCGCGCGATGCGCTGATCCGCCTGCTGGATGATCGCGCCGTCCAGCAACATCGATATGATCGGAACGGCGATCAGATAACCGAAGAGCAGCAGGAGCGCGATGCCGATGACCGTGGTCGGCTCCTGCATTGCGGCGCGCAGCCTGTAATTGCGCGCGAAAGATCTACCCGTGCTTTCGCCCGAAAATGTCCTCGCCATTGGCTGCATATCCTCCTCCCAGATAGACGGCGCCATGTACCCATATAGAGACGTCTCCATTAGGGTATGACTAAGGTATGGGAAAATTTCGTAATGTAAAGACGGGTCTCCCAGATTTTCTCGCCATCGGGGTTTCACCGGGATTTGCTGGGCGTCGCGGGGATGCGTAGCTCGATTATGCGGGTTGGGCACGCCCATGCGAGCCCGGCCGCGTCGACTTCGAGAGGCGGCTTTCCGCCGTAAGGCTGCTATGTCCCCGCAGGCTTACACGCGGTACGCGAAGCCGCGCTGTGCGGTTTCCGGACGCAAAACCGCTTCGCGCTTTCGCTGGAACTGCGCTAAGACGCGGCTGGATTTAGACCCGGATAGTGGCAGGGAGGCATCGGCTGTCTCCGCCCGGTCACCTGCTCACCACAACGGTAATACCCGTTGCGACACGGTGAGCAGGAAATCCGCTAGCGGCCGCCCGCTGCGGCCAATAGGAAATGCGTTACGCGGCCCGCTTCGCAATTTGCGCATCGAGCGCCTCATCGAGGCGAGCCTGTTCCCAACCTTCGGCCACCGCGCGGGCAAGCAAATCCTGCTGACTTTCCGGAGCAAGGCCGCCAAGCGGTGGGTCCGTATCGAGATTGGTCGGGAACGGATAGCCATCGGCCGTCGCGGCGATCACGGCTCGCCGTCCGGCGGGCGATAGCGCGGAGAGATGCGGATAGACGGCGCGGGCCATGGCCGTACGGTCGAGGCTTTCCATGTGGCGCGCGAAGGCGGAGGCCGTCTGGATGAGGTTCACCATACGCACGACGTCCGCGGTGCGGTTTTCCCCCGCCGCGTGGAACAAGGCCGGGCTGAAGAAGATGGCATCGCCCTTTTTCAGCGGAAGCTGAACGCAGTTGTCCTCGAAGTAGTCCCGAAATTCAGGCCGCGTGGCAGCGACGTAGCCCGGCAGGTAGCGCTGGGAGTGCGGCAGCAGCTTTGTCGTGCCGCTTTCCACCGACATGTCGCAATGGGCGACGCCCCCTTGCAGGATCAGCGTCGGACCGGTCGCGTGGATATGGGCCGGATATTCCACCATCTGCTCGGGTGTCATGAAACCGAGATGGTAGTCGCGGTGCGGCGCCTGCGCCTTGCCGCCGGGGCGCACCTGGTTGACCTGGGTGGCGATCTGGTAACCCGGTCCAAGCCAGGCGCGGCAGGCGATGTCGATGACGGGATTGGCCATGTAGCGCGCATAGACGGCGGGATTGCGCAGGCAGAGCTTCTGCAGGCTGTTCCAGATTCGATCGTTGGCGCCGGCCTTGGCGAAATGATCGCCCGCCGCCGTACCCGCCGCCCGCTCGTCGGCGATGATTTGGCGAAAGACCTCGCTCGCCGCGTCGATGGCGCCCGGATCGGTGAAGGCGCGCTTGACGACGAAAACACCCGGCCCCGCACCGATGACCGACGCCCATTCCGGGCCGATGCCGTCATTGACCGCCGCGCCATCATAGATCGGAATGTTCTTCTCGATGTCGATCGCCGTCGGACACATCGCCTTCGTCGTTTCAGTCTGCACGGCGTGCCGGAATTCGGCGAGGCTTATCGAGGAAACAATGCCGTTCATCGTAAACTCCTTGGAAACTGCTTTAAACGTCACGGGACAATGCAGGTCCGCTTGCGGCTGGATTTCAAAGCGCGGTGAGGAAGACCATCGCCGACGATCCGCCGGGTGAAAGGAAACGCGTCGCTGACGTCAGGCCCGATCGCGGAACAGGCCACCGCAACCGCGCCGAACCCGGCGCCGCGCCCCCAGTCTACCGTGACCGAGGGCGCGGCACCTTGCCTTGGGAGGCAGGAGTGCTCCTTGAGGAAAACCGAAAAAGTGCTCTCCGTTACTTGTAGTCGCCCGCGTTGTCCTTCGTCACAAGCACGGTACCCGGATCGGTGACCAGCGGAACCTCCTTGCCGGCCTTCATGTCGACCAGCGCCTGGATACCGAGGCCCGCCATCTTGGCCGGAGCCTGTGCGATGGAGGCGGTCATTTCTCCGGCGAGGATCGAGTTTGCCGCATCGGGGTTCGCGTCGTAGCCGACGACCATTACCTTATCGAGTTTCGCTGCGGCTTTGAGCGCTTCAACCGCTCCCAGCGCCATGTTGTCGTTGGAACCGAAGATACCGGCCAGGTTCGGATTGCCGCTGAGGATTGACTCCGTCACGGCCAGGCCCTTCGCGCGGTCCCAATCGGCCGGCTGCGCCGAGACGATCTTCATGCCGCATCCTTCGAGGGCTTCCTTGGCGCCGTTATAGCGGTCCGCGCCGTTCGTCGTGGTCATGACGCCCTGCAGGATGGCGACTTCGGCGCCCTTCTGAAGGCTCTTGCACATGAACTCGCCGGCGAGCTTGCCGCCCGCAAGATTGTCGGTGCCGACGAAAGGTACGCCTTCATTGGAGCCTGCCCCATCGACGAAGACGACCGGGATGCCTGCCTCCTTCGCCTGGTCGACGACCGGCCCGAGCGCTGCAGGATCGGTGGGGGCAAGGGCGATGCCAGAAACCTTCTGCGCGATCAGATCCTCGATCTGGCTGATTTGTGCCTGGATATCTGTTTCGCTCGGCGGCGCGACGACGATAACTTCGACGCCAAGTTCCTTGCCTTTATCCAGCGCGCCCTTCTCGAAGGCCGCCCAATAGGGATTGCCCGAAGCCGGCCCTTTCATGCTGACGACATAGGTGTCGGCGAAGGCCGCGCCCATCATCATCGTCATGGCAACGCCTGAAAGCAGAATTCTTCTCATGTCCATTCCTCCCGGTCTCGATGGCATTGTTCCGGCTGCGCGGAGACGAGCACGCAGCCGGGATTCGGTTTCACTTGCGCGTCGCGGCCTTGCGGCGGATGACGTCGATATAGACGGCAATGATGATGACGACGCCGATGAGGATCATCTGCCAGAACGCACTGACATTGTTGATGTTGAGGCCATTGCGCAGCAGCCCCATGATGAGCACCCCGGCGAGAACCCCGAGAACGCTGCCGCGCCCGCCGAAGAACGAGGCACCGCCGATGATCACGGCCGCGATGGCATCCAGCTCGATGCCGATGCCGGCATTCGGAAAGCCGCTTCCGGTGCGCCCGACCAGGAGGAGCCCGGCCAAGCCGGCAAAGAAGCCGCAGATCATGTAGACGATGATCAGGACCTTCTCGACATTGACGCCGGACACCCGCGCGGCATGCGGATTGCCACCGATCGCGAAGATATGCCGGCCCGTCGAGGTGTAATTGAGGAAGAGCCAGAGGCCGACGGCGCAGACCGCGACCAGCACAAGGCTCACCGGCAGACCCGCAGGTGGTGCAAACAGGCCGAGCGACCAATATTTGACACCGAGGTAGCGCACCTCCGGCGGCAGGCCGGTCACAGGGGCGCCGCCGGTGACGAGATAAGTCACGCCGCGCGCGATGTTGAGCGTGCCAAGCGTCATGATGAAGGGGTGCGGCAAGGAGAGCCAGGTCAGCCCTGCCCCGTTTATCCATCCGACCACAAGGCCGACGGCGGGGCCGACGAGAAGGCAAAGCTCCCAGGGAAGCCCGGCCTGGGCTGCAAGGGCGATGCAGACCATCGCAAGGGCCATGATCGAGCCGACAGAAAGATCGATGCCGCCTGTGATGATGACGACCAGCATCCCGAGGGCAAGGAGAGCCAGCGACGCGTTCTGCTTGAAGATGTTGGACAGGTTCTCGGCGGAAAGGAAGACGTCCGGCTTGATGATCGCCAGCACGGCCATCATCACCACCACCACGACAATGATGCCGTAGGTTTCGAGGAACTTCGAAAGCTTGGGATGATAGAGCATGGTCATTTCACCTGATCATGGGCGAGTTGCGCTGAATGGCCTTTGGTGCCCATGATCCAGCCGATGACTTCATTCCGATTGGTGTCCGAGAGGTTCGCCTCCGCGAAGTTTGTCCCTTGGAAGAGCGCGATCACGCGGTCGCAGCAGTAGAAAATGTCGTCCATCCGGTGCGAGATGATGATGACCGCGACACCGTGCTCCTTGAGCGAGCGGATGAGGTCGAGAACCTTGCCGACTTCCTTGATGGCTAGCGCGGCTGTCGGTTCATCCATGATGACGAGCTTTGCATCAAAGGCGGTGGCGCGGGCGATTGCCACCGCCTGACGCTGGCCGCCACTGAGATTCTCGGTGTGCTGGTCGATCGACTTGACGTGGATCTTGAGCTTGTCGAGATGCTCCGCCGCCATCTGGCGGGCTTTCGCATGGTCGACGATCCGCATCGGGCCGATCTTGAAGCCCGGCTCGCGGCCGAGATAGATGTTCTCGTAAATCGGCATGTTTCCGGCGAGCGCAAAGTCCTGATAGACCATTTCGATCCCGAGATGGCGCGCCTCCTTGGGGCCTGAGAAATGGACGGGCTTTCCCTGGAACACCAATTCCCCCTCGCTCGGCTCATAGAGGCCGGAGAGGATTTTCATTAAGGTGCTCTTGCCGGCCCCGTTATCGCCGACGACGCCAAGCACTTCTCCATGCCCGACATGGAAATTGATATTGTTCAGGGCGGTGATGGCGCCAAAGTATTTCGAGATACCTTTTGCCTCGAGCAACGCCTCTCGGTTGGGATCCACGACTGTCACTACTCCTCCTTCGTGCCGGCTCGCATCCACAATTTATATTGTATTTTTTATTCAATCGCACCTTTAGTTGCGGATTTTTCGCAGCGGAAAAAACGGAGAGCCGCACAGACCGAACCCTCGCGAACGCCCTCGCTCAATCTCTATCCTATTGCGCAATGATATTTGCACAATAATCGCAATGTCAACATTTATTCCGATACTTATGCGAACGCAAAGCCGGATTGCCGTGTTGGACGGCCGGCTACGCGCACCGTCGAAAAGCCTTGATACTTGGGGCCGATGAGAGCCGCGGCGGCGCGAGGTTTGCCAGCCGCGGCTCTCCCTCAAACCGTCTGCAAGAGAAGGGCCGGGAGAAACGACCCCGTCTTGCCGCGGTCGAGTGTTCACCCGGATTTCTAGAGCCGCAGCTCGATCAGGAGATGCGCAGTCACTTCATCAATCGGCAGGAGGCCGTTGATCGTACGGAGCAGCCCGGCATCATGATAGTATTTGGCCAGCGGCTCCGTCTGTGCACGATATGCGTCGAGACGGACCCTGAGGGCATCCGGATTGTCATCTGCGCGGACCGGCAAGCCTTCCGCCTTCGCTGCGCGTGCCCGATGAACAATCCGGTCGAGCAGGGCCGATTCGATGACCTTGAGTTCAAGCACTGCATCGAGCCTGGAACCAGATTTCTCCAGCTCAGTATCAAAAGCCTTGGCCTGCCCGATCGTGCGAGGGAAGCCGTCAAGGATGAAGCCGTGCGTGGCGTCCGGCTCTTGAAGCCGTTCCAGAACGCAGCCGATGACGATGTCGTCGCCGACAAGGTTGCCCCGTTCCATCAATTCCTTGGCTTCAAGCCCCACCGGGGTCTTCCTGGCCACGGCGGTTCGCAGCATATCGCCGGTCGACAACTGGGGAACGTTCAGCCGCTCCGACAGCCGCGAAGCTTGCGTTCCCTTGCCCGCTCCAGGCGGTCCAAACATAATGAGCCTCATGGTCCCCTCACCCTTTCCTGTTCTGCCGGTTTTCAATCAGGTCATCGACGACAGCCGGATCGGCGAGCGTCGACGTGTCGCCAAGCGCGCCGAATTCGTCCTCGGCGATCTTGCGCAAAATGCGCCGCATGATTTTCCCGCTGCGGGTTTTCGGCAGTCCTGACGCCCATTGGATATGATCAGGAGTAGCCGTCGGTCCTATCTCGCTGCGTACCTGCTGCACCAGCGCCTTGCGCAATTCTTCTGGAGCTTCCACACCCTGCACCAGGGTGATATACGCGTAGATGCCCTGGCCTTTGATCTCATGTGGAAAGCCAACCACCGCGGCTTCGGCGACGTGCACATGCGCGACCAGCGCGCTTTCCACCTC